>ERZ1673739.10-NODE-10-length-262855-cov-20.342656_pt1 | contig 262855 bp, 236 predicted proteins | sample MGYA00580210_ERZ1673739 | MGnify/ENA primary metagenome ERZ1673739 (study PRJEB41218, sample SAMN15661749) | gut metagenome | host: Homo sapiens | place: Canada: London | collected 2015-08-20/2019-03-30 | study: EMG produced TPA metagenomics assembly of... | reverse complement strand
GATATCTAATCCTTTTAGGAATAAGTATCTTCTGCTTTTAAGTTAATGACATTGTGTAAATAAAGGGAATTTTCTAAAAAAGAGAACCGAAGAGAAAAGATCGGTTCTCTTTTTGCATGTGGAAAAGAAAAAATATGCAGTGCGATACACCGGAAGATTCCAGGAAAAAATCAACAAAATCCACTGAAAATGTGAAAAGTCTGTGAACATTTTGCGAATTCTGAGACATACTTCTTGCATTTACAGGGGGAACGTGTTAGTATGTAAAAAGTAACGAAATTGTTACAAAGTCATTAAAAACAAAGTAACAAGGGCAACAAAAAGAGAGGTTTTACATGAAAAAAAGAGTAGTATGTGCGTTTTTGGGACTTGTAATGATGGTATCTCAGTCATTTGCCGTTTTTGCGGATACGGAATCCGATATCAAACAGCAGAAGGCGCAGGCAGAGAGCCAGTTAAGTCAGACGAATGAGACAATCGCATCTCTGTCTGAACAGCAGCAGCAGATCCAGTCAGAAATTAATGCTATGGATGCAGATATGGTAGACCTGATGATCCAGATTGATGCTACCAAGACAGACATTGCAAGTACAGAAGATGGAATTGCACAAAAAGAAGCAGATATTACAGAAAAAGAGGGAGAGATCGAGACAACCACCAGTCAGCTGGAGGCTGCGGAAGCAGATCGCGACAAGCAGTATGCGGATATGAAGAAACGTATCCAGTACATATATGAAAACGGTGGCAATGAAGCATGGCTGAATATGCTGAGCGGTGCGGACAGTATCACATCTCTTCTGAATAAAGTGGAATATGCACAGAGCATGCATGACTATGACAGAAAACAGCTGGAAGCTTTTAAAGAAGTAGTACAGCAGGTGTCTGATCTGAAGACAGATCTGGAAAATCAGAAAGCAGATCTGGAAACCCAGAAGAGCGATCTGGAGACACAGGAAGCATCTCTGGAAAGCCAGCAGGCAGATCTGCAGAGTCAGCAGTCAGACTTACAGGCGCAGATGGATGCGAAGAAAGCAACCAGCAGTGATTATGAAGCACAGATTGCAACGGCACAGCAGCAGGCCGCTGAGATCAGTAACCTGATCAGCCAGCAGCAGGCACAGCTGGATCAGATCGCAGAAGAAAAACGTCAGGCAGAAGAAGAGGCAGCCCGTCAGGCAGCAGCGGAAGAAGCGGCAAGACAGCAGGCGGCAGCAGAAGAAGCAGCCCGTCAGCAGGCAGCAGCAAGCGCAGCAAGTTCTTCTTCCAGCAGCAGTTCAACTTCACAGAGCAGTTCCGGCAACAGTAATAGCAGCTCCAACAGAAATAACAGTACAACCAGCAGTTCAAACAGCAGTAACAGTACAGCAAGCTCCAGCAGCACCAGCAGTTCCACAAGCAGCAGCGGAGTATCCGGAAGTGCTATCGTAGCTTATGCCGATCAGTTTGTTGGTAACCCATATGTATGGGGTGGAAATTCTCTGACCAATGGTATTGACTGTTCTCACTTTGTATATCAGGTTCTGAAAAATACCGGAGCATACAGTGGTGGATATACAACATCCGCAGGATGGAGAAGTCTTGGAAAGGCAGTATCCAGTCTGTCCGAAGCAAAAGCAGGTGATGTCATCTGCTATTCCGGACATGTAGCAATCTACGACGGTAACGGTGGAATCGTGGAAGCAAAAGGAAGTAAATGGGGAATTACCCATGACAGAAGCGCAAACTGCAAGACCATTCTTGCAATTCGCCGGTTTACCTGATTGTGATACAGGTACTTTGAAAGTATCTAACGGTTCAGCAGGTAATATTATAATAGGTAGAAACACAGTAGATGTATCGTCAGAAGGATTCATGTAATGACCAGATGATATATATTGTGATAAAAAAGAAAAGTGATCAGAATCTAGAGTTCAGGTTGCTTTTCTTTTTTTGCGTGAACAATGAACCAAAATCCATGCCTGCATGTGAGTTTATATAACATAGCAGTTTGAAAGGTTTTCACGAATTTTACTTGCATTTTCAACAGAACGTGATAGAATAAAATATGAAAATCAGCACTCGTAAAGAATGAGTGCTAACAAAAGAAGAACAAGGAGGAAACATCATGATTACATTGCCCATTTCTGACCTGTTGTTACTGCCAGGTGTGACATTTTTCTTTAAAAAAGATGTGTTTCCCAGTGGAGAGGTAACAGCAGAGTCTGTTGGAGAAGATATATTATTTGTAATGGAAAAAGAAGAGAAGGAACAGATGACACCGGATGATTTTTATCCGATCGGTGTGATCGGCGTGATCGACAGCGTGGATGACGAGGGAAATGTGCACGTGAAAGTGAGAGAGCGTGTACAGATCTCTGATATCGAGCTGGAGAAAGACGGCGTGATCACGGCGGATGCTTCGATCCTTCCGGATGTGGACGATTTCCCGAAGGAAGAGGAGAAGGCTCTGTTTGAGAAAATGAAACAGGATATTCTTCGGTTTATTAAAGGATTTCCGTGGGGCGTCTGGGCGCGTGGCGTGATTCTGCACTGGAAGAATGTGGAAGAGATCGGATGTGCGCTTTCATCTTATTTTAATATCACATGGGAAGAAAAATATGGTATCATAGAGACAGATTCGAAGAGAGAACGGTGCAAAAAGATTGAGGAAGCTGTTTATGAATTTATGGAGGTCTTCCAGGTGGGAGAAGAAGCCGAGGAAGCCCAGAAAGAGATTCATGAACAGGTGTACCGGGAATCTGCCATTAAAAAACAGATCGAACTGTTGCAGCAGCAGCTCGATGAGATGCATCCGGAAAATATCTCGGATGTGCGGAAGTTTGAGACGAAGATCGCACAGTCCGGTATGAACGAGGAAGCCCGAAAAGAGGCGGAGAAAGTTCTGAATCGAATGAAACAGGAAGGAAAAGACAGCCACGAATACGGTATGCTGTACGATTATCTGGATTTTGTGACTTCTCTTTCCTGGAAGACAGAGGAACAGACCGAGATTAATCTGCGGGAAGCAGAAGAGATTCTGGACGAAGATCACTATGGCTTGAAAAAAGTAAAAGACCGTATCATCCAGCAGCTTGCGGTAATGGCACTGAATAAAAAACAGTCCGGCTCGATCCTGCTGTTCGTGGGTGCGCCTGGTACCGGTAAGACCAGTATCGGACAGAGCATTGCGAAAGCGCTGCACCGTGAATATGTGAGAATCAGTCTTGGTGGTATCCGGGACGAGGCAGAGATCCGTGGACACAGAAGAACGTATGTGGGGGCGATGCCTGGCCGGATCATGGAAGGCATGAAACGGAGCAAAGCACAGAATCCGGTTATGGTACTCGATGAGGTGGACAAGCTGGCGAAAGATTACGGCGGAGATCCGGCGAGTGCTCTTCTGGAAGTGCTGGATCCGGAACAGAACTACAGCTTTACCGACCATTATATGAATGTACCGTATGATCTGTCGAATGTATTTCTCGTATGTACGGCAAACAGTACGGATACGATTCCGGAACCATTATTGAACCGTATGGAAGTGATCCAGTTCCCGGGGTATACACCGGTGGAGAAGTTTCATATTGCGAGAAAACATCTGCTTCCGAAGGCGATGAAAGCGATGGGAATCAAGGCGCAGAATCTGAAAGTTACCGATGGAGCGCTGGAAAAAGTCATTGCAGAATATACCGCAGAGTCCGGTGTACGTGGTTTAAAGAAACAGATCGATGTTCTTTGCCGGCATGCGGCAGTGAAACTGGTAAAAGGAGAACAAAAGAGTATTACCGTCAATGAAAAACGGGTGCAGGAGTTTTTAGGACAGGGAATCATTCACGATACGATCCTGAAACATCCGCAGCCGGGTGTGATGACCGGCCTGGCATGGACCAGCGCAGGCGGTGAGATCCTGTTTATTGAGACTTCCTTCACGAAAGGATCCGGCAAGATCATCATCACCGGACAGCTGGGAGATGTGATGAAAGAATCGGCACAGATCGCGATCACACTGGTGAAAAAACGCTACCCGGACAAAGCGGATTTATTTAAAGAAAATGATTTGCATATCCATGTGCCGTCCGGTGCGGTTCCGAAAGATGGTCCTTCCGCCGGTATTACACTGGTGACAGCGCTGACTTCCCTGGTAACGGACACACCGATCAACCCGGAATACGCCATGACCGGTGAGGTATCCCTGCGTGGCGGTGTGATGCCGATCGGCGGTCTGCCGGAGAAACTGATGGCAGCACAGCGGGCAGGCATCAAAAAAGTATTGATTCCGGCGGAAAATGAACGGGATCTGGAAGAAGTAGCAGAAGAAGTGAAAGAAAAACTGGAAATTGTCCCGGTAGAGACGGTGGAGCAGGTTATGAAACTGGTGTTTGCCTGAACGAACGGGAAGGCAGCAGACAGAAAAGAACAGGGTGAACAAAGAGATGGATACAAGAGAAGTATTGGAAAAAGTAAAACAGGGTGAGATTTCTATCGAGGAAGCGGAGCATTATTTTCGGAAGGCTCCGTTTGACGAGATGGGTTATGCAAAGCTGGATATGCACCGGCAGATCCGCTCCGGATTTCCGGAAGTGATTTTCTGCAGCGGAAAGGCAGATGCACATCTGGTGCCGATCGTAAAGCGGCTGTATGAAGCAAACGGAGAGGTATTTGGAACCCGGGCTTCCGAGCAGCAGTATGAGATGTTGAAAGAAATCTATCCGGAGATTCAGTACGATCCGATTTCACATATTCTGAAAATAGAGAAAAAAGAAAAGAAAGAGGGTGTTGGTCTGATCGCTGTGTGTACAGCAGGAACGGCGGATATCCCGGTAGCGGAAGAGGCTGCACAGACGGCAGAATATTTCGGGTCAAAAGTAGAGCGGATTTATGATGTCGGTGTGGCAGGGATCCACCGTCTCTTTGCCAGACTGGATGCGATCCAGGATGCGAACTGTGTGATCGCAGTGGCAGGTATGGAAGGTGCGCTGGCAAGTGTACTGGGCGGTCTGGTGAACAAACCGGTGATCGCTGTTCCTACCTCGGTTGGCTATGGCGCCAGCATGAACGGAATCTCCGCACTGCTTACAATGATCAATTCGTGCGCGAACGGAATCGCAACCGTAAATATCGACAACGGTTACGGCGCCGGTTACATTGCGACACAGATCAACCGGATGGGTTTGAAAGAAAAATAGAAAGATAAAATAAAAAGAAGGAAGATATCGAAACCACGATCATTCTGATGGCTCGATATCTTCCTTCTTTAAGTTTAATAAGTACCACTTCGTATCTTTTCCCGGTACTGTCGGGGTGTCATACCAATCTGCTGTCGGAAGTGATAACAGAAAGCAGCAGAATCATGGAATCCACAGGAATAGGCAATTTCTGTCACGGTATAATCCTGTGTCTGCAACAGTTTTGCCGCCGCGCGGATCCGGTACTGGAGAAGATATTGTTTGGGAGAAATCTGTGCCTCTCGCATGAAGATCTTATACAGATACGTTCTGTCCACACCTATATAATCCGCAATATCCTGAATCCGGAGATTGTAGGAATAATTGTTGGTGATATATTCAAGTGCCCGCTGATAATACTGTTCGTTATGATCGCTTCGCCCGCCGCTTTCCGGCCGGGTCATACAGGAAAACAGCTGTAAGAATGCAGAAGCGAGTGCCAGAGGGTTCTTCTCCGGGGAAAAAAACAGGGTATTCAGCTGGAGCATAGGCTGACAGCACAGATCCGATGGACTGTAAAAGACCGGTGAAGAGCGAAGGACAGTTGTATTCAGTATCTTTTCCACACAATTTCCGTCAAATCCAACCCAGGCATATTCCCAGGGATCCTCTTTATCTGCCTGATAATAATGTGTATGCATCGGTTCGATCAGAAAGGCATCTCCGGAAGAAAGGGCATATTCTTTTCCGTGATACAAAAAGGTCCCCTTTCCGTGCAAAATCACGTGGAGTAAATAATGGGGGCGGATAGCCGGCCCCCAAAAATGTCCGGGAGCACATTGCTCCCTTCCGCAATAATAGATACGAAGTGCAGTGGTATGTTCCGTATTTGGATGTTCCACAGCCATAACATTCCTCGCTTTTATTTATTACGATGTCCTCTGTATTTTTCTTCACAGTATTTGCAGCGGTATACTTCTTTCTCCGGATCGGTCAGGATAAATACCTGATCCAGTTCCTGTTCAATCGAAGTGATACAACGCGGGTTTTTGCAACGGATCACGTTGACTACCTGAGAAGGCAGATGCAGTTCTTTCTTTGAAGTGATCTTACCGTTCTGGATCACGTTCACCGTGATGTTGTGATCGATAAATCCGAGAATGTCAAGATCCAGCATATCTACGTTACACTCTACTTTGATGATATCTTTTTTGCCCATTTTATTGCTGCGGGCATTTTTGATGATGGCAACACAGCAGTCCAGCTTGTCCAGTTTCAGATCATGATAAATTGTCATGGATTTGCCGGCTTTGATGTGGTCCAGAACAAATCCCTCTTCGATACGTCCTACATTTAACATACTTTTACCTCCAGTAACGTCAGGATCAGTGCCATACGGACATAGACGCCGTACTGTACCTGTTTAAAATATGCAGCTCGCGGGTCAGAATCTATCTCAGTGGAGATCTCATTGACACGTGGCAGTGGATGCAGAACCAGCATATCCGGTCCGGCGAGTTTCATTTTCTCTTTGTCCAGAATATAGAAGTCTTTCATACGGACATAATCGTCTTCGTTGAAGAAACGTTCTTTCTGTACTCGTGTCATGTAAAGAACATCCAGTTTTGGCAGTGCGTCTTCGAGACGGGTTACTTCCTCAAACTCATGACCGCTGGCTCTCAGAACATCTTCACGGATATAGTCCGGGATACGGAGTTCTTCCGGGGAGATCAGGACGAATTTTACATTCGGATAGCGAACCAGAGCTTCGATCAGAGAGTGTACGGTACGTCCAAACTTCAGATCGCCGCAAAGACCGATCGTAATATTATCCAGTCGTCCTTTCAGAGAACGAATCGTCAATAAATCAGTTAATGTCTGGGTAGGATGTTGATGTCCACCGTCACCGGCGTTGATCACGGGAATTTTGGAAACTAAAGAAGCGACCAGTGGGGCACCCTCTTTCGGATGACGCATAGCACAGATATCTGCAAAACAGGAAACAACGCGAATGGTATCAGAAACGCTTTCGCCTTTTGATGCGGAACTGGAATCAGCGGAAGAAAAACCAAGAGCCTTTCCACCAAGATTCATCATGGCAGCTTCGAAACTGAGACGGGTACGGGTACTTGGTTCATAGAACAAAGTTGCAATTTTTTTACCGTCACAGGCGTGCGCGTATTTTTCCGGGTTTCGTTCAATGTCATTTGCCAGATCCAGCAGATGCTCAAGCTCCTCAACGGAGAGATCCAGAGGACTCATCAGATGTCTCATCATATACCTCCTTGTATGTCATAAAACTATACAGAGTACCATCATTTTTTACTCTGCCTAACATCATATAATAAATACTTTTGGATTGCAAGAGAAAAATGAAGGATTTTGTCGGAACCATAACGGAACAACTGTTCCTTGTCAAATGGTGTCGTTTGTACTATAATAACAACAGTTTACTCGCAATAGGAGGTTCCATATTTTATGGATTATATAAAAGCAAGAGCATATATAGACGAAAGTCATCGGTTCGGCGGTGAGATGGGTCTGGAGGCGATTACCTGTCTGCTGGAGAAACTGGGAAATCCGCAGGATGATCTGCAGTTTCTCCATATTGCCGGAACGAATGGAAAAGGAAGCGTGGGGGCTTATCTGGCAGCAGTTCTTCAGGAAGCAGGGTACCGGATCGGTAGATTTATCTCTCCGACACTGTATGAATACCGGGAACGGATCCAGATCAACGGAGGATATATCGCAGAAGAAGCATTTGGCCGTCTGATGGATCCGGTAGTGAAAGCAATCGGGGAACTGAAAGCGGAACAGAAGCCTTTGCCGTCTCCGTTTGAGATTGAAACGGCACTTTCCTTTCTATATTATAAGGAAAAGCAATGTGATTTTGTCCTGCTGGAGTGCGGCATGGGCGGAAAGACCGATGCGACGAATGTGATCCGGAATACAAAACTGGCGGTGATCACATCGATCAGTATGGATCATATGGAGTATCTGGGGGATACTCTGGGAGCGATCGCCGGGCAGAAAGCCGGTATTATCAAACCGGGCAGCCGGGTTGTTACCTGCAGACAGGAAAAAGAAGCGATGGATGTCATCGAACAGGTCTGTAAAGAGCAGGGATGTCCGCTGTATGTGGGAGAAAAAACACAGGCAGAGCTTGTGACGGCAGATCTTGATCATATGGTATTTACCTACCGGGAAGAAACCTATATGATTCATCTGGCAGGTTCGCACCAGCTGGAAAATGCAGTGCTTGCGCTGGCGGGAATCCGTGCTTTGCAGGATGCGGGCTATCGGATTTCTTTCGAACAGATCCGAAACGGAATGGAAAAAGCACGGTGGAATGGAAGATTTACTATTCTGAGAAAGAACCCGTATCTGGTGGTGGATGGCGCACATAATCCGGATGCGGCGAAAAAACTGCAGGAGTCTTTGCGGATGTATTTTCCGGATCGGGAGTTTGTCTTTCTGATGGGTGTTTTTCGGGATAAACAGTACGACGCGATCGCAAAACGAATGGCGCCGATGGCAAAGGAAATCGTTGCGATGGAAACGCCGGACAACCCGCGGGCACTTCCGGCGGAGGAACTGGGAGAAGTTCTGAAAAAATATCAGTCACCGGAACATGTTCACGTAGCCGGCTCTTTGGAGGAAGCCCTGCAGCTGGGGGAAGAACTGGCGAAAAAAGAAGATGTGATCGTGGCTTTTGGTTCGCTGTCTTTTATCGGCGATCTGACAAAATTAAGCGAAAAAATGGGATAGGAAAAAGAAAGTATGGATAATAAAACATTGGATTTACTCGAGATCAGAGATCAGATTGATATCATTGACAAAGAAATCGTAGAACTTTTCGAGAAACGGATGCAGCTGAGTGCAGATGTGGCGGAATATAAGATTTCCAACAACAAAGAAGTGCTGGATCCGAAGAGAGAAAAAGAAAAACTGATGACACTGGAACACTATGCATCCAACTCCTTTAACCGGGTCGGCGTATACGAACTGTTTCGTCAGATGATGGCGATGAGCCGTAAATTACAGTACCGTATCCTGGCTGAGCACGGAAAAGCAGGAAACATTCCGTTCCGCAAAGTGTCTTCCCTGCCGATGCAGAAGGCAAAAGTGGTATTCCAGGGTGTGGAAGGAGCATACAGTTTTACCGCGATGCACAGCTTTTTCGGAGAGTCTATTGAGAACTATAATGTGGAAACCTGGCGGGATGCGATGGAAGCGATCAAAAACGGCGATGCAGATTATGCCGTACTTCCGATCGAAAATTCTACTGCGGGCATCGTAGCAGATATCTATGATCTTCTGGTGGAATATCATCACAGTATCGTCGGCGAGCAGATCATTCAGGTGGATCATGCACTGATGGCACTGAAAAATTCCACACTTGAAGACATTAAGACGGTATATTCTCATCCGCAGGCACTGTCCCAGTGTAAAAAATTCCTGGAAGAGCATCCGGAATGGAAAGCGGAGAAATATCTGAACACCGCAATGGCAGCAAAAAAAGTAAAAGAAGACGGAGATCTGACACAGGCAGCAATCGCAAGTCCATATGCGGCACAGTGCTTCGGATTACAGATTTTAAAACCGCATGTATTTTCCAGCCAGCAGAATTCCACCCGGTTTATTATCGTATCCAAAGAAGAAATCTATCAGGAAGAAGCAGGAAAAATCAGTGTATGTTTTGAGATTCCTCATGAGAGCGGAAGTCTGTATAACACACTGTCCCATTTTATCTATAATGATCTGAACATGACAAAGATCGAATCCCGCCCGATCCCGGAGAAAAAATGGGAGTATCGTTTCTTTGTTGACTTTGAAGGAAACTTAAGTGACAGCGGTGTGAAAAATGCGCTGTACGGTATTTCCAGAGAGGTAAACAATCTGCGGATCCTTGGAAATTATTAATATGATACCAGGGTTCCAAGTTCGGAACAATCCGGTATCAGGATGCTATAAATAAGTAAGAAAGACAGGTAAGAAAAATGACAGGAATAAGAGAATGCATTTTATATCGTGATTTTGAACAGGGTGAATTATTGGAAAAAATGACCATGCTGATGGAAGATATTTCCCACCCGAAGGTACTCTACGGAAAGGACGGGGAGTATTTTGCGTGTATTCATCAGCTGGTGGAGATGGCAGGAACCTATGGATTTGCGGGAAATCTGTGGCATGATTATCTGACCTATCTGCTGGTCAATCATGAAAATGCATTCAGTACCGCCTGCGAGATCGTCGGACCGGTGGAAGGCACTATTAATGCGTTTGCAATGCATGATTTTGAGATCTTTAAACAGCTGTATGATTTTGATCTGAAAGAACTGGAAAAGATTTATCCATCCGTGGACAGCAGCCTGATCACCAATTATCAGAATATCAACGAGGGCAGCAAGTTCTTTAACAAACGCATCCGCGACCGGATCTGCACACTGGCAGAAAAACTGGCAAAGGCAGAGTCCACAAAAGAGTTCATGGATGATATGGTACAGTTTTATAAGGAATTCGGTGTTGGTAAACTGGGTCTTCACAAGGCATTCCGTATCGATGGAACCGTGACTCCTGCCCGGATTGTACCGATCACGAACATCGCACATGTGCATCTGGATGATCTGGTTGGATATGAGATCGCGAAGAAGAAACTGATCGACAATACAGAGGCTTTCGTACAGGGACGTCCGGCAAACAACTGTCTGCTGTTCGGTGATGCAGGTACCGGTAAATCTTCCAGTATCAAAGGTATCCTGAATCAGTATTATGATCAGGGACTTCGTATCATCGAGGCGTATAAACATCAGTTCAAGGATCTGAATGATATTATCGCACAGGTGAAGAACCGGAATTACAAGTTTATTATTTATATGGACGATCTGTCTTTTGAAGAGTTTGAAATCGAGTACAAATATCTGAAAGCTGTAATCGAGGGTGGTCTGGAGAAGAAACCGGATAATATCCTGATCTATGCGACTTCGAACCGCAGACATCTGGTTAGGGAGAAATTCTCGGATAAAGAGGAGAGAAGAGATGATCTGCATGCATCCGATACCGTACAGGAGAAGCTGTCGTTGGTTGCACGTTTTGGTGTGTCTATTTTCTTCTGCGCACCGGATAAGAAACAGTTCCAGAATATCGTGAAGACGCTGGCTGAGAGACACCATGTGGAGATGCCGGAGGAGGAGCTTTTGCTTGAGGCGAATAAGTGGGAGTTGCAGCATGGGGGGCTGTCGGGTCGGACGGCGCAGCAGTTTATTGATTATCTTTGTGGCAAGACGGAAAATGAGTAAATAAAATATAGGTTTCGGCTAAGGGGACGCGGCTGAACTGGGATTCCTTGGGTGAACAACGTGGGCAGGGCAACTTTGAACTAGCCACTAACTTCGACTATATTCACGCGGGTCGGCTGACCCGCGCGAAAGTCTACGTAAGTGTCGGATTTCAAAGCTTGCCCTAACCGCCCACAAAGTGTTGTTCACCCAAGGAATCTCAGTTCAGCCGCTGTTTGTTAGCAGAGAACTGTTTGTTGGCGGAAACCAATGGGGACGGAGAGTTGTGGCTTTTTTCGGGGGTTTGCCGGTGGGGACGGAGTTTTATGGTTCTGTTAGAGAAGGGCTCGTGAGATTATAAGTTTTTGGTAAGGACTTTGGTGGGGGAATGGTGGTACACTGTAGAGGAACAGGTGGGCGGGTTGCCCGGTGGAGTACGAAAAAATATTTGGAAGTGACTGTTCTGTTTGGCAGAGAGGATTCTGTGAGGCAGGGATGGGTAACATTCTGAGAAATACATAATGGGATATGGAGGATATGGGAGATGAAAGAGACTAGAATTTTAGTTGTGGATGATGAACAGGAGATTGCGGATCTGTTGGAGTTGTATCTGATCAGTGACGGGTATCAGGTGGTGAAGAGTTCGGATGCGCTGGAAGGGCTTGCGATTATGGAGCGGGAGAAGATTGATCTGGTGCTTTTGGATATTATGATGCCGAAGATGGACGGGTTGGAGATGTGCCGGAGGATTCGGGAGAAGCACAATGTGCCGATTATTATGGTAAGTGCCAAGACACAGGAGTTAGATAAGATCGTGGGACTTACGACCGGGGCGGATGATTATGTGACGAAACCGTTTAATCCGCTGGAACTGATGGCGCGGGTGAAATCTCAGCTTCGGCGTTACCGGGATCTGAATCCGGCGAATGAGAAGAAGGAGGAGGAGGACAGCACGATCCGACTGAATCATGTAACGATTATCAAAGAGACACATCAGGTGTTTGTGGATGGAGAGAGTGTCAAGCTGACTCCGATCGAATTTGACATTTTGTATCTGTTGGCTTCTCATCCGGGACGGGTGTTCAGCACCGATGAGATTTTTGAAAAGGTATGGAACGAGAAGGTCTATGAGGCGAACAATACCGTCATGGTACATATCCGTCGGCTTCGCGGAAAGATGAAAGACGACACCCGAACCGACAAGATTATCACTACAGTCTGGGGGGTAGGATATAAAATTGAGCAGTAGATTTATTCGAACATTTGAGGGAAGGATTGCCTGGTATACGATCATCAGTCTGGCGGTTACCGGTATCATGGAAGTTATCATGGCATTTCTGATCTATAAGGTGGCGGGAACGCTGCGCTACATGGGATATCGCAGTGCCATGCTGGGACCGGACGGGCTGTATCCGAATTATCGCCTGCTGATCCTTGCGGTCTGCGGAGCACTGACCTTTCTTCTTACTTTTTACACGCTGATCCACAAATACATGAGTTATGTGCGAATGCTGGAGCGTGCGATGCGGGATATTGCAAACGGGGATCTGAATCAGGAAATCCCGGTAGAGAATCTGGATGAATTCGGTGAGATCGCCCGGTATATGAACCAGATGGAGCGACATGTCAAAGATCTGATGGAACGGGAACGGGAAGCGGAACGGACCAAGAACGATCTGGTAACCAGTGTGGCGCACGACCTTCGGACACCCTTGACTTCGGTGATCGGTTATCTGGATTGGGTAAGAAATAAACCGGACCTGGATGAACAGGTGCGGCAGCAGTATTTGGATATTGCCTATCGGAAAGCCATTCATCTGGAACAACTGACGAATGAACTGTTTGGATTTGTAAAGATGGAACATAAAGAGATGAGCCTGCATCTGGAACAGCTGGATCTGCAGAAACTACTGGAGCAGTTGTTGGATGAAGCGTGGCCAAGTTTTGAAAAGAACGGTCTGGAAGCACAGTTCAGCTGCGCGGAACATGGAATCCCCCTGGAGGGGGACGGCAATCTGCTGGCACGCCTTTTTGAAAATCTTCTGAATAACGCGGTCAAATATGGAAAAGACGGAAAAATCATCCGTGTGGAAGCAAAAGTGGTACAGGAACATGTTCTGGTGCAGGTGATCAACTATGGATATGTGATTCCGAAAGAAGATCTGGAAAAATTATTTCAGAAGTTTTACCGGGTGGAGCAGTCGCGTTCACAGAATACGGGAGGAACCGGTCTTGGACTGGCCATCGTTCATCAGATCGCAGTGCTTCACGGCGGAGATGTACAGGTGAAAAGTGATCTTGACGGAACGGTATTTTCTGTATGGCTTCCGTTGCAACAGACAAAGGAGAGACAGACATGAGAAAATATATCCGGGGAATAGTACTGGTACTGCTGATCTTACTGCTGCCCTGCATGGTATGGGCAGAAGATGAGCCGGAGAACGATATTGAGATAACATTAAACTGGGGATTTAACGGCAAGGAGGGAAATAGCGATGCCTGCCTGCCGGTTACGGCAACACTGACAAATCATGGGGAAGCGTTTGAAGGACAGCTGGAGATGGAAGTGCCGGTTGCCGGAAGTCAGGAATCTGATCTGGGAGAGAGCCTGACGATGATCGGCAATGATATGGACTATACCAGAAGCAAAGTGTGCGTATGGAAGAAAAATATAGCACTCGCTGCAGGGGAAACACGGCAGGAAACGTTTTATCTGACATTTCCATGGGCCAACGGTACCGTACAGGCGTATCTGAAAGATGGATCCCGAACAGTACAGACAGAATCACTGAGTAAGAACTTTTCTGCAAACCAGAACATTGCACTGATCGGAGTTATAGGAGCACAGCCGGAAGATGTGCAACAGCTTGACGGGATACAGATTTCTGCGGATACTACCGAAGGCATGGGAGATATTTTTGTGTCTGTTTATCAGATGGATGCATCGGAGATTCCGGACAGCTGGAAAGATCTGGGTCAACTGGATGCACTGCTGATCAAATCGGAGGCTGCGATTTCCGGAGAACAGTGGGTGACACTCCATCGATGGCAGCAGGAAGGGGGTATCCTGCTTACCGCTGAAGCCGGGCAGGATTTTTTTGAAATATTTCAGAATTTTCTGAATGGAGAAACACGATCAACATTTTTTGACAGGATCAGTGAAAAATGGGGCTATGTTGTATCTACCGGCTATGACACCAGTCAGATTCCGGTACGAAAACGCCCCAGTCTGATCAAATATTTTATACTGATTCCTTTTTATGCCTGTGTGGCAGGACCGGGACTGTACCTGATCCTGAAAAGACAGGGAAAAAGAAAATATTTCTGGTCAGGAGTTACACTGCTTTCCGTTCTTTTCCTTGGTATTATGGCAGTGATGGGGACAAGCACCAGACTGACTGCTCCGGTACTTACCATGAAACGGATGTATACCCAGCAGGATCATATCTGGGGAGAAACGATGCAGCTGGGTGTACAGGCACCATATAACAGTACATATCAGCTCTATCTGGATAAAAGTTATCATCTGACAATGTCTTCAGAAAGCGGATACAGTGTAGAAGAGGTCAATACAGATATCACGGATAAAGTGGAAATCTACGAAAAAGAAGACTGCTACAAACTGACATTCAGCAGGCTGCCGGTGTTTGCAGGCAATGCATTTTTCTTGAACCGGGATCATGCGGTATCACCGGAAGAAGAAATACAGATCCATGCATCCGGGGACAATGAGCATATCGAAGTCAGATGGAAGAACCCTACAGGATACAGAATCGAGAATGCGATTCTTGTACTCACGAACCGTATCGTATTTCTGGGAGATTTGGAACCGGGAGAAGAAGGTACTTTTTCCGAAAAAATCCATTCCTATGGAAATGGAGGTCTGGAAAAGATTCTGAGAAAATATCTGGATCTGAAAGATGCAGAGTATCCGGATTATGCGGTGAACGCCGTGATGGAACAGGTATGGGATGCACAGAGAAAAGAAACGGAAGGCGTCTGCCTCCTCGGAACGATTTCCAACAGTGATACTTCTTTTGAGATGAATTCCGGTTATGAAGTAGACGGAATCTCACAGTTTTATATGCCGGTGGATATCAGCTGGCAAAAGGAAGAGGGAACCATATTCTGTCCCAACGCAGAAGTGCTGGCTTCTGTGGAAAGTGGAAGCGCGACCGCGGGAACGAATCTGATGTACGGACAGGATGCAGTCCTTAACTATGATCTTTCCGGACTGGGAGAAATTACAGAGATAAAATTCTTTAAACCGGAATATGATGATCCGAAATATTTTGAACCATTTCGTGGGCAGGTTGCTTTTTATTGCTGGTCCAGTGGAGAATATGAGACGATTTCAAAATGGGAAAAATTGTTTGACGGGACGGAACTGGAAAAATATCTGTCGGCAGAGGGGACATTGCGGGTTCGTTATCAGGTGGCGGACGATATGGATGTTACAAATAAAAACTGTACACTTCCCTGTCTGCAGATCACAGGAAAGGTGGTGAATCCGGATGCTTAAGATTGAAAGTCTGACCAGAAGATATCCTCACGTAACGGCGTTGGACGGACTGAATATGGAAATCGGGCATGGACAGCTGTATGGGTTTGTAGGACCAAACGGTGCCGGAAAAACGACCACGATCCGAATCATATCCGGATTACTGCGGCCGACTTCAGGGAAAGTCTGGATCGATGGTATCCGGGCAGAAAAGGAGACTCGCGTCTTAAAAAGCAAGATTGGCTATGTGCCGGATTTTTTCGGTGTTTATGATAATCTGACGGTAATGGAATATCTGGAATTTTATTCGGCTGCCTATGGGATCGATGAAAAAGAAGGGCGCTTAAGGGCTTCGGAGGTACTGGAAAGGGTACAGCTGTTTCATATTGAAGAACGTATGGTAGATGAATTATCCAGAGGAATGCAGCAAAGACTCTGTCTTGCCCGTGCCATGATTCACCGGCCACAGCTTCTGGTGATGGACGAGCCGGCATCCGGACTGGATCCGGGTGCAAGGAGGATCTTTAAAGAAGTCTTGCGGAGTCTGTGTGAAGAGGGATATACGGTGCTGATCAGTTCGCATATTCTGTCTGATCTGGCAGATATGTGCAGCAATATCGGAGTTATCCATCAGGGGAAAATGGTACTGGAAGGTCCCATCGATGAAATCATGACCTCTATCGACAGTTCCAATCCGATCCTGATCGAGGTATATCAGAATCTGGAGACTGCCGTTCATCTGCTGAACCGGCACCCGCTGGTATCCAGAATAGCAATCGATAAAAATATGATTTCCATTCTTTTTACCGGAAGCAGGGAAGAAGAGGCACAGCTTTTGAGACAACTGGTGGAGCAGAAGGTGCTGGTAACTTCTTTCCGCAGAGAACATAATAGTCTGGAATCTGTATTTTTCCATCTTACAGATCTGGCACAGGGAGGAACAACAGTATGAGGAAGAATCCGGTTCTGGAAAATGAAATGAAACGTTACACAAGAAATATGAAATGTGCCTGGATTATTCTTGGTGTGAATCTGGTTCTGGCATTGTTTGCCCTGATCGCACAGATGGGATTGAGCGGAAGAGAAAATTATATGACGATCCTGCAGTACCGTTTTCCGATCCAGTGTTATGTCCTGATGGGATATGGTCTGTTCCTTGCCATCTGTATACTGATCCCGGGACTGGCAGGAGGTGCCATTGCGGGGGAACGTGAGAGAAAGACCCTGGATCTGCTTCTCACCACCCATCTGAGTCCCTGGAAAATTATTCTGGGAAAACTGGAATCTTCTCTCTGCCTGATTTTCCTTATTTCCTTTTCAACACTTCCTGTAATAGGACTGGTGCTGATCTATGGAGGAATTACTCTGGTAAATCTGTTTCAGCTGATCCTGAATCTTGTCATCACCGGTATATTTATAGGAAGTATCGCTATCTTTTATTCGGCGATCATACGCAAAACTACGGTTGCGGTGATTTTAAGTTATGTGACAGTGGTACTTCTGGTGTTCGGAACGATGGGTATCCTGTTTGGAACCGGCTATATTCAGCAGATGCGGGGAATGTACCAGGAAGGCTTTACAGGCATCCGGCTTGGCGGGCTGGTTTATCTTCTGTATTTTAATCCGGCAGTCACGCTGTATGGACTGATCGGACAGCAGACAACCAACGCCTACGGACTGGTACGGCTGTGTGATTATTTTGGAGATTACAGCCATTCTTTTGGGGTGGAGCATATGGTAGAACTGTCGATTCTGGTACAGCTGGGCTGTTCCGCTCTTCTCCTGATCGCTGCAGGACGGCATATTAACCCGATGCGGAAATGAAGAAACCATGCGAACTTGTGGTGATCGCATACATTTTGGCTTGTATGTCTCAGGAGTTTGGCATATTCATGCCAAAACACCTCGCGGTACAGTGACTATTGAATAGTTATTATAAATTTTACAATTATAATTTGTAACCGTGTCGGAAAAAGGTTATAATATCTGTAAAGAAAATAGTAATGACTATCTGCGAAAGCGCAAAAAGACAAGTCGTTATGAAAACTGTACGAAAAGGGGTGAGGGTATATGAAGTTCGATATGCATTGCCATACCAAGGAAGGTTCCATGGATGGAAAAGTCATGATCGAAGAATATATCAAAAAACTGAAAGAAAAAGGATTCGGCGGGATGCTGGTATCCGATCACAACTCTTATGACGGTTACCGGGAATGGAGAGATTCCATCAAAGGAAAGAATCATACAGATTTCGTGGTGTTAAAGGGTGTGGAATATGATACGATCGACTGTGGACATATGCTGGTGATCATGCCGGAGGGAGTGAAACTGAAACTTCTTGAACTGCGCGGTTTGCCGGCTCAGATTCTGATCATGGTGGTACACAAGTACGGAGGAATTGTCGGACCGGCGCATCCATACGGAGAGAAATATCTCAGTCTGATCAAAACCCAGGCGAGAAAGAAGTTTCACGAAGAACGACTGAAAAGTCTGATGGAACAGTTCGACTTTGTGGAAGTTTTCAATGCCTGCGAATCAGAAGAAGTGAACGAAAAGGCCAGAAAGCTGGCAAGGAAGTATCATAAACCCGGATTTGGGGGAAGCGATGCTCACAGACTGGAATGTATCGGAATGGCGTATACCAAACTGCCGGATAATATCCGCTGTGAATCGGATCTGATCAAATATGTAAAAAGTGTTTCCTATATTACCTGTGGCGGAACCCGGTACGATAAAACAACCAAAGACAAGCTGGGTCCCTTTAATAAACTGCTGGTGGAATCGTTCTTTGTATATAATAAAAGCGGTGAACGTCTGCGCCGGAGAAAACGAATGAAAGAACTGGAAAACCTCCATTGAGCGGTAAGATAAATATTAAAATTTTATTAAAAAAATATTGTCTTTCCGGTGTAAAAATGCTATAGTAGGCAACAGTGCGGTTCTGACCTGAAGATGGGAATCGCAAAACACAGGGAGGAAAAAACATGGAAACAACGTACAATTTTTTACTGGATCTGGCATTGATCCTGCTTACTACGAAGATCCTTGGACTGGTAACACGTCGTTACAATATGCCACAGGTGGTAGGGGCATTGCTGGCAGGTCTCCTGATGGGACCGGCCTGTCTTAATATTCTCCATGAGACCACTTTTATTCATGATGCTGCGGAGATCGGAGTTGTGGTTCTGATGTTCTGTGCAGGTATGGAGACGGATATCGACGAGTTAAAGAAGAGCGGAAAAGCCTCGTTTGTGATCGCATTGCTGGGTGTTCTGGTACCTCTGGCAGGCGGGTTTGCCGTGGCATATTTCTTTAACAAGCCCGGAATTATCGATTCTGATGCGGGAGCCAGTGCGTTTTTACAGAATATTTTTATCGGTGTTATCCTGACGGCAACGTCTGTAAGTATCAGTGTGGAAACGCTGAAAGAGATGGGAAAATTAAAAACTCATTCCGGTAATGCGATCCTGGGAGCCGCAATTATCGATGATATTCTGGGTATTATTGCACTGACAATTGTTACCAGTATGGCAGACTCTTCCGTGAGCCTCGGTATGGTACTGTTAAAAATCGTAGGTTTCTTTGCATTTGCGCTGATTGCAGGTGTGGCATTCTATTATGGTTACAAAAAATGGGAAGAACTGACAAACAGACCACTGCATCGCCATGCAATCATGGTATTTGTATTCTGTCTGTTGCTGTCATATTGCGCAGAAGTATTCTTCGGCGTGGCAGATATCACAGGTGCTTTCGTGGCAGGTCTGGTAGTATCCAAGACACAGAGAACACAGTGGCTGGCATCCAAATTCGATACGATTTCTTATATGCTTCTTTCGCCGCTGTTTTTTGCAAGTATCGGTATCAAAGTTGTACTTCCGGCTATGAACGGAAAAGTTGTGGGATTTACGGTTGTTCTGGTAATCGTCGCAGTACTGACGAAAGTGCTGGGCTGCGGACTGGGTGCAAAAGTGTGTGGATATAAGAATTACCAGTGTGCCCGTATCGGTGTCGGTATGATCTCCCGAGGTGAGGTTGCACTGATCGTTGCTGATAAAGGATCGGCTCTCGGATTGATGGGATCTTCCTTCCTGGGACCTGTGGTTATTGTAGTTGTGATCACGACTATCATAACGCCAATCCTTCTGAAATTTGTATTTCGTTTCGGACCAAATGGTGCAAGCGGAACGGGTGCTCTTGCAAGCAACTATGAGCAGATTGAAAAATACCGTGAGGGTGAGATGGAAAAATAAACCAGTCAGTATATCGTTTTTATGCAAAAATCATGCGAGAGCATGATTTTTGTGCTATCTGGAGCAAGACATTATTATTGACATATGAAAATGAGAAATCTATAATAGGAGAAAAATGAAAAACCGCATATGTACAGTTATGCACAGAGGAGGAAAACATGAAAAAAGTAGTGAAGTTTGGTGGCAGCTCTCTTGCCAGTGCGGAACAGTTTAAAAAAGTAGGTGATATCATCCGTTCAGATGAATCCAGACGTTATGTGGTTCCGTCAGCACCGGGAAAGCGTTTTGATGGAGATATCAAAGTAACCGACATGCTCTATGAATGTTATCGGGCAGCTGAAAAAGGTGAAAAGATTGCAGGAAAGATCAAAAAAATCCAGGCGAGATACCAGGAAATTATTGACGGACTGGGACTGGATCTGAAACTGGATGAACAGTTTGCAGAGATTGAGAAAAACTTCATTGCGCAGGCAGGAAGTGACTATGCAGCATCCAGAGGAGAATTCCTGAACGGTATCGTGATGGCAAATTATCTGGGTTACACATTTGTGGATCCTGCAGAATGTATTTTCTTTGAAGATAACGGAAATCTGGACGGTGAGATGACTTATAAAAAGCTGGCAGAAAGACTGGGAGGAATCGATCATGCAGTAATCCCGGGATTTTATGGATCTCTCCATGATGGAAGTGTGAAGACATTTTCCCGTGGAGGTTCTGATGTAACCGGATCCATCGTTGCAAAAGCGATCCATGCAGATCTGTATGAAAACTGGACCGATGTTTCCGGTATGCTGGTAACAGATCCGCGTATCGTGGATAACCCGGCCGTCATTGAGACAATTACATACAAAGAACTCCGGGAACTGGCTTATATGGGAGCCACTGTACTGCACGAAGATGCTATTTTCCCGCTTCGTCAGGAAGGTATCCCGATCAATATCCGCAACACCAACCGCCCACAGGATAAAGGTACGGTTATTGTGGAAAGCACCTGCTACAAACCGGCCTATACGATCACAGGTATTGCGGGAAGAAAAGGATTTGCTTCTATTAATATCGAGAAAGATATGATGAACTCTGAAATCGGATTTGGCAGAAAAGTTCTTCAGGTATTTGAGGATAACGGGCTGTCCTTTGAACATATGCCTTCCGGCATTGACACACTGACTGTGTATGTGCATCAGAGTGAATTCGAAGAGAAGGAACAGAACATTATCTCAGGTCTTCACCGTGCGGTAGCACCGGATGCCATCGATCTGGAAGCAGATCTGGCATTGATCGCGGTCGTTGGAAGAGGTATGCGAAGAAACAGAGGTACAGCAGGAAGAATCTTCTCAGCACTGGCACATAAGCATGTCAATGTAAAGATGATCGATCAGGGATCCAGTGAACTGAATATTATCATCGGTGTGGAAAACCGTGATTTTGAGACTGCGATCCGTGCGATCTACGACATTTTTGTAACGGCTCAGCTGTAAAAGAGAGAGAACCGGATAGGAAGATGGGAGATCCATCCAGTTGACAGATAATTCTGAAAATGTTACAATATGACACAGGGATGAAAAGAAATTGTAACATTTTAGTAACTGTACGGAACAGTTACACATTTTAAAAATAAAAGGAGTACTATATATGAAATTAAAAAGGGGATTACTTGCAGGCGTGGTACTTTGCTGTATGCCGCTGATGACAGCCTGCTCGGCAAAAGATACGATTGGTATTCTGGTAGGCAGCAACAGTGAAGAGACGCAGAAAGAAGAGAAAACGGTGGATCTGAACGCTGCCAATATTGACGACAGTGTGGGGAAACCGGAGATTACTTCCGAGATGGGAGATCCGGTGACTTATGATCTGCATGCAACAGCAGATCCTATAACCGTGGAAGCTACGGTATCAGAAGGAACATTAAGCTACCAGTGGTATCGTAACAATGTTGATTCCAACGGTGGCGGAACCGCGATCGACGGAGCAACAGAAGCTACTTATACACCGCCGACTACAGAATCCGGAACACTTTACTACTATGTGGTAGTAACCAATACCGTAGGAGATGGCGTTCAGCTGACAGCCAGCGGAACAAAATGTGTAACCATCACGGAACAGGAAGCTGCAACCGATGATACGGAAGCCACAGAAGAAACCGGAAGCTGGCAGCAGAGCGGTGATAACTGGTGGTATCAGAGAGAAGATGGTACTTATCCGGCAAATGGCTGGGAAGAAATCAAAGGAAAATGGTATCTGTTTGACGAAAACGGTTATATCCGTACCGGATGGTATCAGTGGGGAGATAACTGGTTCTATTTTGATGAAAACGGAGCAATGGTATGTGATGCAGATATAGATGGATATCATCTGGGATCTGACGGAATCATGCAGTAAACAGAAAGAAATATGCAAAGGATCTGTCTGTGAAAGGCAGATCCTTTTTTGGTTGCTTTTTTGCAGAATGTCTAGTATCATATAGATAGTTATACGTTTCTTGTTCCGAAAAAGAAATGCCGGAAGAGAATACGCGAGGTTTATGAGAAAAGAGGACAGAATATGAGTGAATATATAAAAGTTGCCGTGGACGCCATGGGTGGAGATTACGCGCCGCAGGAGCCAGTAAAAGGTGTCATTGATGCACTGAATGAAAAACCGGAACTGTTCGTGTATCTGGTAGGACAGGAAGAGGTCCTGAAAAAAGAGCTGGAAAAATATTCCTATCCGAAAGACCGTCTGGAAGTGGTTCACGCGTCCGAGATCATTGAAACCGGAGAACCGCCGGTACATGCAATCCAGAAAAAGAAAGACTCCTCTCTGGTAAAAGCGCTGCGCATGGTGAGAAGCCAGGAGGCATCTGCTTTTGTATCCTGCGGAAGTACCGGAGCGGTACTGGTAGGCGGACAGGTTCTGGTAGGAAAGAGCAAAGGGGTGGAACGTGCACCGCTGGCACCACTGATCCCTACTGCAACCGGTGTTTCTCTTCTGATCGACTGCGGTGCCAATGTGGACGCCCGTTCTTCTCATCTGGTGCAGTTTGCACGTATGGGATCGATTTACATGGAATATGTCATGGGAGTCAAGAACCCGAAAGTAGGTCTGGTAAATATCGGTGCAGAAGAAGAAAAAGGAAATGCGCTGGTAAAAGAGACATTCCCGTTATTAAAAGAATGTAAAGACATTAATTTTATCGGAAATGTGGAAGCAAGGGATATCCCGAAAGGTGTCTGTGACGTTGTAGTCTGCGAAGCATTTGTGGGAAATGTAATTCTGAAACTGTATGAAGGCGTTGGTTCTACGCTGATTTCCAAAGTAAAGGCAGGTATGATGTCCAGCCTGCGCAGCAAGATCGGAGCACTTCTGGTAAAACCGGCACTGAAAGAGACACTGAAAAGTTTTGATGCCAGCGAATACGGCGGAGCACCGCTTCTCGGTCTGAAAGGTCTGGTGGTAAAAGCACACGGAAGTTCAAAAGCAAATGAGATTAAGAATTCACTGATCCAGTGTATTGCATTTTCAAAAGAAGACATCTGCGGAAAGATTCAGGAGAATATGAAGCAGGAGAAAAAGGGGGAAAACTAGAGATGGAACTGGAAAAATTACAGCAGATAATTGCAGAAGTACTGAATGTGGATGCTTCGGAGGTAATGCCGGGTACTACATTTACCGACGATCTGGGAGCGGATTCCCTGGATCTGTATCAGATCATTCTTGGTGTGGAAGATGCATTTGACATCGAGATTCCACAGGAAGAAGCAGAAAAAATCGTGACGGTTGGCGATGCAGTGGAACTGATTCAGAGAGTTGTCGAATAAGAGAAATTGGGAGATATTATGAGAGAATTAAAGGAACTGGAAAAAAAGATAGGATATCACTTTCAGAATCCGGAACTTCTGGAAAAGGCATTGCGTCACAGCTCTTATGCCAATGAACACAGAATGAACCGGATCGAATGTAACGAGCGGCTGGAGTTTCTGGGAGATGCGGTGCTTGAACTGGTAAGCAGTGAGCATTTATTCACGCAGTTTCCACAGATGCCGGAGGGAGAACTGACCAGGCTGCGTGCGAGTCTGGTATGTGAGCCGACACTGGCGTTCTGTGCCAGAGAGATTGAGTTGGGAAGTTTTCTGCGTCTGGGAAAGGGCGAAGAGATGACCGGCGGACGACACAGGGATTCGGTGACCTCCGATGCACTGGAGGCAGTGATCGGTGCGGTTTATCTGGATGGTGGATTTGCTAATGCAAAAGAGTTTGTGTTGGATTATGTGTTAAATGATATCGAACATAAAAAACTCTTTTTTGATAGCAAGACTATCTTCCAGGAGATGGTACAGGGAAATTTTCCGGGAGAAATTTCCTACCATCCGCTGGGTGAGAGCGGACCGGATCATGATAAGACATTTTCTGTGGAAGTGTGGATCGGTGAACAGTGCATGGGACAGGGAAGCGGAAGAACCAAGAAAGCAGCCGAACAGATGGCTGCATACCGCGCGATCTGTCGCCTGAAAGCTGCGGAAAACAAAAAACAGTAGGTGACGTATGTATTTAAAGAGTATCGAAGTACAGGGATTCAAATCCTTTGCCAATAAGATCGTATTTGAATTCCATAACGGTATCACCGGCATCGTAGGTCCGAACGGAAGTGGAAAGAGCAATGTCGGCGATGCTGTCCGCTGGGTACTGGGAGAACAGAGTGCAAAACAGCTGCGTGGAGGAAACATGCAGGATGTTATTTTCTCCGGTACAGAGACCAGAAAACCGCTTGGTTTTGCGTCGGTTGCCATTACGCTGGATAATTCCGATCACAAACTGGATATCGAATACGAAGAAGTAACCGTTACCAGACGGCTGTACCGTTCCGGAGAGAGTGAGTATCTGTTAAATGGAACCAGCTGCCGTCTGAAAGATATCAATGAACTTTTCTATGACACCGGTATCGGTAAAGAAGGATATTCCATCATCGGACAGGGACAGATCGATAAGATCCTGAGTGGAAAGCCGGAAGAGCGAAGAGAACTTTTTGACGAGGCTGCCGGTATCGTCAAATTTAAGCGAAGAAAAGCTACCGCGTTGAAGAAACTGGATGAAGAACAGCAGAACCTGGTTCGTGTGACGGATATTCTGTCGGAACTTACCAGACAGCTGGGACCTCTGGAACGCCAGTCAGAGACAGCCAGAATTTATCTGAAGAAAAAAGAAGAACTGAAAATTCTGGATGTGAACATGTATCTGGCAGAGAGTGCTCACATCAGAGAACAGTTAAAGGAAACAGAGGAAAAATACCGGATTTCTCAGGGCGAATTACAGCAGACACAGGCACAGTTTGACCAGACGAAGGCAGAATACGAACGTCTGGAAAAAGAGCTGGAAGAACTGGATACAAAGATTCAGGAAGCGAGGACCCAGGCAGGGGAGAATGCTCTGAAAAAGCAACAGCTGGAAAACAGCGTGGAACTGTTGAAAGAACAGATCCGGGCGGCACAGCAGAACCATCAGCACTACGAAGAACGGATGCAGGCGATCCGGCAGGATCTCGAACGCAGACAGCAGGAAGCGCAGGGACATGAACAGGAGCAGGAAGCCCTGAAAGAAAATCTCGGTGAAGCAGCTGTCAGAAAAAAAGAAGCGGAAGAAAAACTGGCGATCCTGCATCAGAGTATAGAAGAAACCAGTCAGATCATCGAGGATGGAAAGAGTGAGATCATCGAGATCCTGAATCAGCGGGCATCAACAAAAGGTAAGATGCAGCGTTACGATGCGATGCTTGAGCAGATCGGGATCCGAAAAGCAGCACTCAGCCAGCGTGTGCTGAAACTGAAAAGTGACGAGTCCCAGCAGCAGGAGATCATCCAGGGACATCAGGAAAAATACAAAGAAATCAGCGTCCAGATGGACGGCATCCAGATGGAGTACCGGAAAGTGGAGCGGGAAGTCACTTCTCTGCGAAGCCAGATGGAAGAGCAGAATAAAAAACTCGAACAGGGGCAGACCGCCTACCACAGAGAGGCATCCCGTCTGGAATCTCTGCGGAATATCGCGGAGCGTTATGAAGGATACGGCAACAGTATCCGGCGTGTCATGGAACAAAGAGACCGCCAGCCGGGGATCCACGGTGTTGTTGCGGATCTGATCAAGGTAGAGAAAGCGTATGAAGTGGCTGTGGAAACGGCACTTGGCGGAAGTATCCAGAACATTGTTACGGATAACGAACAGACTGCCAAAGGGATGATCGAATATCTGAAAAAGAACCGGTACGGACGGGCAACTTTCCTGCCACTGACCAATATGAGAAACAGCAATTTTCAGAGTCCGGCAGCTTTAAAAGAACAGGGAGTGATCGGACTTGCCGATACGCTGGTGACGGCGGAGAGTACCTATCGTACTCTTCTGTCTCAGCTTCTTGGAAGAACACTGGTGGTGGATACGATCGATCATGCGATCGCAATTGCAAGAAAATACCGTCACACCCTGCGTATCGTAACGCTGGAGGGAGAGTCACTGAGTCCGGGCGGTTCGATGACCGGTGGTGCGTTCCGAAACAGCAGTAATCTTCTGGGACGGCGCCGTGAGATCGAGGAACTGGAAGGAAAAGTCGGTGCATTGAAAGAAGAACTGCAAAAGATCCAGAAAGGGATCCTGGACAAGCGGGAGAGAAGAAATGCCCTGCGGGATGAACTGACAGAGATGACCCGGCAGTTACAGCAGTTACAGATCGGTCAGAACACGGAGAAAGTAGGGATTACGCAGGCGGAAGCCCGCATCCGCGAAGTGCGGACCGGTTACGGACAGCTGAAGGCAGAAGGCCGTGAGATTGAAAACCAGATCGCAGAGATCAAAGGCAGCAGTTCGTTGATTCGTGAGGAGATGGAACAGTCGACGACCAGAGAACAGGAACAGGAAGCCCTGGTGAACAGTCATCAGGAGATCCTGGAGCAGCTGCAGGAAAAAGAAGCCGCTTACAGTCAGGAACTGAACCAGATCCAGTTAGATTATGCATCTCTGGAGCAGAAAGTAAGTTTTGCAGGAGAGAATCTGAGCCGTATCCATCAGGAAGAAGCAACAATGCGGGAAGAACTGCAGCAGATGCAGGAAGCACTGGAGGCAGGCGACAAGGAAAAAGAAGAAAAGGAACAGGGTATTCTGACGATTCAGCAGACGATTCAGGAAGCCGAGCGGATCCGCGAGGAAGATGAGACGCAGATGCAGAACTATCTGGCAAAGAAAGAGGAACTGAGCAGCCAGCATAAAACATTTTTCAGCCGCCGGGATGAACTGTCCGCACATATCAGCCGAATGGATAAAGAATGTTTCCGACTGAACAGCCAGAAAGAGAAACTGGAAGAACGACAGGAAAATCAGATCAATTATCTCTGGGAAGAATATGAAGTTACGCCGGGACAGGCGAATACTTACCGGATGGAAGAGATGCCGGAACGCGGTGAGATCCGCCAGCAGATTGCAGAATTAAAAGATGCGATCCGAAAACTCGGAAATGTCAATGTCAATGCAATCGAAGAATATAAAGAGATTCTGGAACGTCACACATTCCTGAATGCACAGCATACTGACCTGGTAGAAGCAGCGGAAACGCTGAAGGGTATCATTGCGGAACTGGATGAGGGAATGCGCAAACAGTTTACGGAGAAATTCCAGGAGATCCGTCAGGAATTTGACAAGGTATTCAAACAGCTGTTTGGCGGTGGAAAGGGAACGCTGGAACTGATGGAGGATGAGGATGTACTGGAAGCAGGTATTAAGATCATCTCCCAGCCACCGGGAAAGAAACTGCAGAATATGATGCAGTTATCCGGTGGAGAAAAGGCACTGACAGCGATCGCACTGCTGTTTGCCATCCAGAACCTGAAACCGTCTCCATTCTGTCTGTTAGACGAGATCGAGGCGGCGCTGGATGATTCCAACGTTACCCGTTTTGCACAGTATCTGCATAAACTCACAAAAAATACGCAGTTTATCGTGATCACGCACCGACGTGGTACGATGAATGCGGCAGACCGTCTCTATGGTATCACCATGCAGGAGAAAGGTGTCTCCACACTGGTATCGGTCAACCTGATCGAGAATCAGCTGGATGAGTAGAATTGTTTGCAAATCGAAAAAGGACTTGCAGTCGTATATACATCATTTTATAATGAGATAGTGCAGTAAAGTGAAAAAGATACAATAAGGAAGAAGTAAAAAATTAAGAGAGGAAACCATATGTCAGAGGAAAAGAAAGGCTTTTTCAGACGTCTTCGCGAAGGTCTGACAAAGACAAGAGATAATATTGTAGCCGGAATCGATTCTATTTTCAGCGGCTTTTCCAGCATCGATGATGATTTCTATGAGGAAATAGAAGAGATTCTCGTAATGGGGGATATCGGTATCAATACGACCACATCCATTATTGAACATCTGAAAGAAGAAGTGGCAGAAAAGAAGATCAAAGAACCTTCCGAATGCAAACAGCTTCTGATCGATGAGATCAAACGACAGATGGATGTCGGTGACACTGCCTATGAATTTGAAAACAGAAAATCCGTTGTGCTGGTGATCGGTGTCAATGGTGTGGGAAAAACCACATCTGTCGGAAAACTGGCAGGAAAGCTGAAAGATCAGGGCAAAAAAGTCATCGTTGCCGCAGCGGATACTTACCGTGCCGCAGCCGGTGAACAGCTGACCGAATGGGCGCATCGTGCCGGTGTGGACCTGATCGGAGGACAGGCGGGTGCTGATCCTGCAGCAATCGTATACGATGCCGTGGCAGCAGCCAAAGCGAGAAATGCAGATGTACTGCTTTGTGATACTGCAGGACGTCTTCATAATAAAAAGAATCTGATGGAAGAACTTCGAAAGATTTACCGCGTGCTGGAGAGAGAATATCCGGATGCTTATCTGGAGACGCTGGTTGTTCTGGACGGTACGACCGGACAGAATGCGCTGGCACAGGCGAGACAGTTCAAAGAGGTGGCAAATGTCACCGGTATCATTCTTACGAAACTGGACGGAACCGCAAAAGGCGGTATCGCCGTGGCCATCCAGTCCGAACTGGATATCCCGGTAAAATATATCGGCGTAGGAGAATCCATCGACGATCTGCAAAAATTCAATGCAGAACAGTTTGTAAATGCACTGTTTGATGTAAAAACAGAGGAGGAAGAATCATAATGCTTACAATTGACAAATTTGAAGAGGCTTCAGAGGTTGTAAAAAGAGTAACCCAGGATACCAAGCTGATTTTCAGTGACTATTTCAGCCAGATGACAGGAAATAAAGTATATTTCAAACCGGAAAATATGCAGAGAACCGGTGCGTACAAGTTAAGAGGTGCGTACTACAAGATCAGCACACTGACCGAAGAAGAGAGAGCAAAAGGTCTGATCACCGCTTCCGCAGGTAACCATGCACAGGGTGTGGCATATGCGGCAAAAGCATACGGTGCAAAGGCAGTCATCGTTATGCCGACAACAACACCGCTGATTAAAGTAGAAAGAACAAAAAGCTACGGTGCAGAAGTTGTTCTGTACGGAGATGTATATGATGATGCATGTGCGCATGCGTATGAGCTGGCAGAAGAACACGGATATACGTTTATCCATCCGTTCGATGATCCGGCAGTAGCAACCGGACAGGGAACGATCGCTATGGAGATCATCAAAGAACTTCCGCTGGTTGATTATATCCTGGTTCCGATCGGTGGCGGCGGACTGGCTACCGGTGTTTCCACACTGGCAAAACTGCTGAACCCGAACATCAAAGTCATCGGTGTAGAACCGGCAGGAGCAAACTGTCTGCAGGTTTCTCTGGATAAGGGAGAAGTTACCACACTTCCTACTGTCAATACAATCGCAGATGGTACTGCAGTAAAGACTCCGGGTGAGCATGTATTCCCGTATCTGCAGAAGAACCTGGATGGAGTGATCACCGTAGAAGATGATGAACTGATCGTAAGTTTCCTGGACATGGTAGAAAACCACAAGATGATCGTAGAGAACTCCGGTCTGCTTACGGTTGCAGCACTGAAACACCTGAATGTAAAAGGTAAAAAAGTAGTTTCTGTTCTGAGCGGCGGTAACATGGATGTGATCACAATGGCATCCGTTGTTCAGCTGGGGCTGATCCAGAGAGATCGTATCTTTACGATTTCTGTTCTGCTTCCGGACCGTCCGGGTGAACTGACGAAGGTTTCCCAGAAGATTGCGGAGCAGCAGGGTAATATTATAAAACTGGATCATAACCAGTTCTATAGTACAAACAGAAATGCAGCTGTGGAGCTTAAGATTACTATGGAAGCGTTTGGTACGGAGCATAAGCAGCAGATTATGCAGGAACTGGAAAAAGATGGATATCGGCCGAAATTGATTCGGACGAATCTGTAAAATATAGAAGGGTGAGCCAATATGGGGACGCCCGAAAGCAGACCGCGCTGTTTGCTGCAACGTGGGCAGGGGAACTTTGAGCTAATCACCAACTTCGACTATATTCACGAGGGTCAGCGGACCCTCGCGAAAGTCTACGTAGGTGCTGGATCTCAAAGCTTCCCCTAACCGCCCACAAAGTGTTGCAGCAAACAGCGCGGTCTGCTTTCGGGCTGGGTATTGGCTGAGATAGGAGAGCGGTTGCGACGGGAAGGTATTGAATGGATTGAAAAATGACGGGTAGTATTTTAAAACGGATGTTCTGGAATACTATCTGTCATTTTGGATTTATGATGATTAATTTAAGAAATTATTTCATGCCCTGTAATTCGCGGTCGTTGCCCATAAAGAACATGGCGATGGTGTCGGGGCCTACGTGGCTGCCGGTGCAGAAGTCGTAGGAGGTGTTGATGAAACCACGGACTTTGATGCGTTTCTGGATTTCTTCCATGATATAGAGGGAGTCTTCGTAAGCGTCTGCGTGGGCGATTCCGATGATCTGTTTTTCCGGTTCTACGATGTTGTTACAGACGAGGGAGATTAGTTCGTGGAGGGCGGCTTTGCGGCCACGGCATTTTTTGTACTGGACGATGTAGCCGTCTTTGTTTCCGCGCAGGATCGGTTTGATGCTCAATACATTACCGATGACTGCAGCAGTTCCACTCAGGCGTCCGGTTCTTGCCAGGTATTTGAGATCACCGACAGTGAAGACACCGTTCATTTTTGCCGGGCAGGTTTCCAGGATGTCAGCCACTTCATCAAAAGCCATGCCTTTTTCACGCATCTCACTGGCATAGATCGCGAGGATTCCCTGTGCCAGGGAAGCGTTGAGGGAGTCGATCATACGGATCTTTCTGGTATAATTACCGGATTCCATCAGATCTTCGGCAGCGATTCTTGCGGAATTATAGTTTCCACTGATATTTTTACTGAGAGAAAAATAAAGCACATCTTTATCCGCCTCCAGAGCCTCCCGGAACGCATCTTCAAAGACACCACTGCTGATCAGTCCGGTCTTGATATCCGCACCGGCACGAACCATATCATAATAATCTTTTCCTTTCTGACGCTCCTCCTCCGGCGTAAGATCCGGATCAAAACAGGTCATTTCTTTACCATTTACAAGATTTACAAAAGAAAGCACTTTAATCTTAAATGCCTTCACAAGCTCCGCCGGAATATTCGCAGCAGAATCAACAAAAATTTCAAACATAATATAAATATCCTTATCAGAAAATCAGGGTAAAAGGGTTGCAAAAAGCAGTATAGGAAAAATGGTGAGGAAAGTCAAGATACGTTTTTGTGGATGCGTCGTATTTTTATAGAATTTTTAGAAAAATGAAATATTAAAAATAATCAGAGCGTTTTGGGACAAGTTGATCTGAAAGATTATTCTTATACCAGATCCGATGAAGAACTTGTTGAGAGAAGAGAAAGTGCGAAAAAAGCAAAATATAAGTTATTAACCAAAATACTGAAAGAATATAAAAATGATGAGGTTGCGCCGGCATACAGCGAAATGGATCTGGATGGAAATGGTATCCAGGAGATTATCATACGGACATTTACAGATCAGGCAACAGAAGGTGGAAGATATATCTATCAGATCTATGCTTACAATGATGCAAAAAATGCTTATACCTGTGATGTGGAAGAATTTTATTCGTTTCTTACAGATGTGGCAGTGCATTATTATTATGAAGACAAGATGATAAAACTGGCAGTGGACTGGAGTTTTGCGGATGAAGTAACTTTTGTGATTTATACTTATGATGGTTCCGGATTGACGGAAGAAGAGGTAACGGATGATTTGACGGATTATCTTTCTGTGGAGTTTCAAGACATTACAGAACTTGGTTTGAAAATATATGAGAAAACTCAAAAAGAAGAGCCGGCTGATCCTAAGATGACATACGATGTGGAAGATTTTATCGGATATTATTGTATGGATGTAGATGAGGAGCTGTTGAATAAATATCCAAATATGAATCCGGAAATTATCGATCTGTATTTCAATGAGGATGGATCGCTGGAAGCAGCCAGAAAATATCGTTTTGGAACGACAGGTACTTCAAATTTTTATCCTTATGACAGCTACACAATTGAGGGTAATACTTTGATCTGTCAATACAGTAAAGTGGAATCATTCTTTGATGAGCAAAGTGAAACAGGTGAGCATCGCTATCAGCTTACCAGTAACGGGAATCTGATAGCAGATCAGGAGGTATGGTTTCGACATAATATAGAAGAAACAAATTCACAGTCTGACAATTCGCAGTCCGACAGTTCGAAAAACACCCCATCTCCTTTTTACGGCATCTGGTGTGGTGCGGCAAAGACGGAGGCAGAGGCTCAGAAACAGGCAAAGAAAATCCGGGAAAATGGATTTGATGCGCAGGTGTTTGTGACTACGGACTGGAGCAATCTGAATACTGAGAAATGGTATGTTATTACGGCTGGTACCTATGGAACAAAGGAAGCTGCCTCTGCGGTACTCCAGGATGTGCAGAGAGTTTGTTCGGATGCGTATATCAAATATTCCGGAAACTGGCAGGGATAAAAGGGAATCCTGTAAATCGATTTTATGAAAAGAACCGATAGTTTTTGAAAGATACAGAAAACTATCGGTTTTTGATTTTACGCGAGCAACGAGTCAAACAGCGTATCATGGCTGAAAGCCGGAAAAATACAGCTTCTCAATCCCCAGATATTTACTGATGCAAACCCTTGCCGCCCCAAGAAGCACCCCTGTATCCTGAAGCGTGGAAAGTTTCAGCTGACAGGTAGCGCGGAAACGTGCGGAAAGTTTCTGCAAAATCTCCGGGAGCAGTTGAGGGAGGTAAGCGGTCAGCTGACTGTTCAGGATAATACATTCCGGGGAGAACAGGTTCCAGAGATTGTTGATTCCACAGGCGAGATAGGTAGTGAATTCATCCACTACAGCCAGAGCATCAGTTTCCTTCTGATTATAGCTCCAGACCAGATCGTCGATCGAGACAGTGGTGCGACCGGATAATTCCTGGTAGCGGGAGAGAACCGCCGGTTCGGAAATATATTGTTCGAGACAGCCATGATTGCCACATGGACAGGAACGGCCGCCGGGCTGGACGATCATGTGACCGGCTTCTCCTGCTGTTCCGGCGAAGCCGGTATATAAATGGTGGTCCAGAATAATTCCCGCACCGACACCTGTATGAATGCTGACATGAATCAGGTTTTTATGATTTTCCACAAAAGTCTTCTCGGCGAGGGCAGAAAGATTTGCCTCATTTTCCAGCCATACCGGAATATCGAGAGCGTCTGTCAGAACATCTACAATGGGAAGATCTGCCAGATGATAATTCGGAGTAAAAGTGATCTCATTCCGGCAGACGGTTCCATGGATGCCGATACCAATTCCCACGACACCAAAAGGAGTAGCGGGAAGAAGGCGAATCTGATTCTGAATGATCTGCAACAGGAAATCGATTGCGGTGTCCCGTTCCAGCGTACAGTTATACTGATGAAGCCGGCAGTTTTGTCCAAGCAGATCACAGACCATCAGCACGGTGCATTCCACGCCGAGATCGAGGGTGATAATATAACCATTCTGTCGACAGAACTGTAACAGGATCGGTTTTCGACCATACTGAGTCTGGTCGCTTCCGATTTCTTCGATATATTGTTCGTCCAGCAGATCCTGCACGATAGCAGAGATCGTTGCTTTGGTGAGTCCCAGTTTTTTTGATATAGCCGCCCGGGAAAGCGGACCGTCATTGATGACCGTTTCTAAAACAAGCCGCCGATTCATCTCCCGGATCAGTTCTCTGCTTCCTGTGACCATGCAGGCACCTCCTTCCTGTAAAATCTTCTTTTTCTTAAACTAATATTTACCATACCACAATTTGTTTGATAAGTAAACAAATTAAAATAAAGAATGTTCCAGGACACATTTTTTCACAATTTTCAGTAAACTAAAAAATATCTTGACGAAAGATACAACAAGTGATACAGTGTGATTAGTTTAGTAAATAAACAAATGAAACGAAAAAGAAACTGCACGGAAGATCCGTCAGAATAAACAGTGAAAGAAAATCAAGGAGGAATAAGATCATGATGAACATGCCGGAAGTAAAATTAGGTATCGTGGCAGTAAGCAGAGATTGCTTCCCGATCACACTGTCCGAGTCCAGAAGAAAAGCAGTGGCAGCAGCTTATAAAGGGGAACTGTACGAATGTCCAACTGTAGTAGAGAGCGAGCTGGATATGCAGAAAGCGCTGAAAGAGGTACAGGAAGCAGGATGTAATGCCCTGGTTGTCTATCTTGGAAACTTCGGTCCGGAGACCGCAGAGACTCTGCTGGTAAAATATTTTGACGGACCTTGTATGGTAGTTGCAGCAGCAGAAGAACACGGAGATAATCTGGTACAGGGACGTGGAGACGCCTACTGCGGTATGCTGAATGCAAGCTATAACCTGCAGCTCCGTAACCTGAAAGCATACATCCCGGAATATCCGGTAGGAACACCGGAAGAAGTAGCTGAGATGATCGAAGAATTTGTTCCGGTTGCAAGAGCCGTTGTCGGACTGAAAAACCTGAAAATCATTACCTTCGGTCCGCGTCCGCAGGATTTTATGGCATGTAACGCACCGATCAAACAGCTGTTCAACCTGGGTGTGGAGATCGAAGAAAACTCCGAACTGGATCTGTTCGAAGCATTCCACAAACATGACGGAGACGAGAGAATCCCGGCAGTTGTTGCAGATATGGAAAAGGAACTGGGTGATGGAAACAACAAACCGACCATTCTTCCGAAACTGGCACAGTACGAGCTGACCCTTCTTGACTGGATCGAAGCCCATAAAGGTTCCAGAAAATACGTTGCCATCGCAGGAAAATGCTGGCCGGCATTCCAGACACAGTTCGGCTTTGTTCCGTGCTATGTCAACAGCCGTCTGACCGGAAGAGGTATTCCGGTATCCTGTGAAGTGGATATCTACGGTGCATTGAGCGAATTCATTGGAACGATGGTAAGTAACGATGCGGTAACCCTGCTGGATATCAACAACACCGTACCGGCAGACATGTACGAAAGCGAAATCAAAGGAAAATACAACTATACACTCAAAGATACGTTCATGGGATTCCACTGTGGCAATACCACAACCGGAAAATTGACTTCCTGCTCTATGAAATATCAGCTGATCATGGCAAGATCCCTGCCGGAAGAAGTAACACAGGGAACATTGGAAGGAGATATCGTACCTGGAGATATCACATTCTTCCGTCTGCAGAGCACCGCAGATGGAAAACTGCGTGCTTATGTGGCAAATGGTGAGGTACTTCCGGTTGCAACCCGTTCCTTCGGTGGTATCGGTATCTTCGCGATTCCGGAGATGGGAAGATTCTATCGCCATGAACTGATCGAAAAAGGATATCCGCATCACGGAGCAGTTGCATTTGGACACTATGGAAAAGCGCTGTTCGAAGTGTTCAAATACATCGGCGTAACACCGGATGAGATCGGATACAATCATCCGAAGGGAGACAGATATCCGACAGAAAATCCTTTCGCATAAAATAAAAATGGATCAGATGACAGAGCGTGTTTGAAATTTATTTGAACACGCTCTTGTACATAATAGATACAGGAGGAAAAAGATGAAATATTATATCGGCGTAGACCTTGGAACCTCTGCGGTAAAACTTCTGCTGATGGATCAGGAAGGTCAGGTTGTCAATATTGTATCCAGAGAATATCCGCTGTCCTTTCCACATCCGGGCTGGTCAGAACAGAACCCGGAAGACTGGTGGGAACAGTCAAAAGAGGGAATCAAGGAACTGATCAGCAAGATTGATGCGACGGAAGTGGCAGGTATCAGCTTTGGCGGACAGATGCATGGTCTGGTTATTCTGGATGAGAACGATCAGGTGATCCGTCCGGCGATCCTGTGGAACGATGGACGAACCACAAAAGAAACCGATTATCTGAATCAGGTAATTGGGAAAGAAAAACTGTCCGAATATACGGCAAATATTGCATTTGCCGGATTTACCGCACCGAAGATTCTGTGGGTGAAAGAAAATGAGCCGGAGAATTTTGCAAAAATCTGTAAGATTATGCTCCCGAAAGACTATCTGGCTTACTGTTTGACCGGTGTACATTGCTGCGATTACTCCGATGCGTCCGGTATGCTTCTGCTGGATGTGAAAAACAAATGCTGGTCAGAACAGATGCTGGAAATCTGTGGCGTCAGCAGAGAACAGATGCCGGAACTTTTTGAAAGTTATGAAAAAGTGGGCACATTAAAACCGGAGGTGGCAAAAGAACTGGGACTGCCGGAAACCTGTCTGGTAGCAGCAGGAGCTGGAGATAATGCTGCTGCAGCTGTCGGAACCGGTACGGTAGGGGACGGACAGTGTAACGTGTCTCTGGGAACCAGCGGAACAATCTTTATTTCCAGTAAGAATTTCGGCGTAGACCCGCACAATGCCCTGCATGCATTTGCTCATGCAGACGGACATTATCATCTGATGGGATGCATGTTGAGCGCGGCTTCCTGTAATAAATGGTGGATGGATACCATTATTGGAACAAAAGATTACGGAAAAGAGCAGGAAGCAATTGAAAATCTTGGAGAAAATCATGTATTTTTCTTACCGTATCTAATGGGAGAACGCTCCCCACATAATGATCCGCAGGCGAGAGGCACCTTTATCGGGATGTCCATGGATACCAGTCGTGCGGATATGACACAGGCGGTTCTGGAAGGTGTGGCATTTGCCATTCGTGATTCTTTTGAGGTAGCAAAATCTTTGGGAATTCATATCGAGAGAACCAAGATCTGCGGTGGTGGAGCGAAGAGTCCGCTGTGGAGAAAGATCATTGCCAATGTATTGAACATCAAAGTAGACCGGATCGCTTCCGAGGAGGGACCGGCGCTTGGCGGTGCGATGCTTGCTGCAGTTGCGGATGGAACCTTTGCATCGGTGGAAGCGGCAGCTGCAAAGATCGTAAAAGTGGTGGAAACCGTAGAACCGGACCCGGAGATCGCAGAAAAATACGAGACACAGTATCGGAAATTTGTGCAGATCTATCCGACGGTGAAAGTGTTATTCCCGAAGCTTTCCTGAATACAAACGAATGTACAGACAATAAAGTGATGGAAAAACGGGCAGGAAACTAGTTTCAGATAGTATTCCTGCCTGCTTTTACATTTGTGCTTTATACAGAAAACATATATAATAGAGATAACTGTGAAGGTGTGGAGCAGTTACTGATAAGAGAATTATATACACATGGAGGTTTTTTACAAATGAAATACGATTTTACAACAATCATGGATCGTCACGGTATGGATGCGATTGCGGTAGATGGTCTCAGTGAAGACGGACAGGGAAGTCCGGCGAAACCAAAAGAGGGATTTGATATTATTCCGATGTGGGTGGCGGATATGAATTTTGCGACAGTACCGACTGTACAGGAGGCAATTGCGGAGAGAGTAAAGCACCCGGCATTTGGATATTTTGATCCGCGGGAAGAGTATTTTCAGGAGATTATCGATTGGCAGACGAAACGAAACGGTGTAGAGGGACTGACTGCGGAGGCGATCGGGTATGAAAATGGTGTACTCGGCGGTGTTCTGTCTGCATTACAGGCATTTGCAAGTCCGGGGGATGCAGTGCTTCTGCACAGCCCGACTTATATCGGATTTACCGGAAGCATCGGAAATTATGGATATAAGATGGTTCACAGTCCGCTGAAAAAAGATGCGGAAGGAATCTGGAGGATGGATTATGAAGATATGGATGCGAAGATCAAAGAGCATCATATCCATGTGGCAGTCTTCTGTAATCCCCATAACCCGTGTGGACGGGTATGGGAACGCTGGGAGATTGAAAAAGCGATGGAAGTATATAAGGCCAATGACTGCGTGGTTATCTCCGATGAGATCTGGTCGGATCTGATCCTGGAAGGATATCATCATACGCCGGCACAGTCTGTCAGCGAGGATGCGAGAAACCGCACCGTGGCGATGTATGCGCCGAGCAAAACCTTTAACCTGGCAGGCCTGGTGGGAAGTTATCATATCATTTACAATTCTTATCTTCGTGACCGGGTGATGGCAGCCAGCAGTAAATCACACTATAATGCGATGAATGTACTTTCCATGTATGCACTGATCGGTGCATATAAACCGGAAGGTTATGAGTGGGTGGATGAACTGTGCCGGGTACTGAGCGGAAATGTTTCCTATGCCTGCGATTTCATCAAAGAACACTTTCCCGGTGTCACATTAAGCCGCCCGCAGGGAACCTATATGCTGTTCCTGGACTGCGAAGAATGGTGTAAGACACATGGAAAAACCATCGACGAGATCCTCAAAGCCGGTTGGGATGTAGGTGTGGCATGGCAGGACGGTCGCCCGTTCTTTGCCCCGTACGGCATCCGCGTAAACCTGGCACTGCCACTCAGCAGAGTGCAGGAAGCTTTTGAACGGCTGAAAAAATATGTGTTTGTGGAAGAAAAATAAAATACCTTTTGCCTCCAACATCATAAAATGACGATGTCAAGAAAAAGTACTTGACACCCATAAAAGATTGTTGTATGATGTCCAAGGTGATGAACATGGATAAGCTTGCGAGACAGGCATTGTTATATGATTTTTATGGCGAACTGCTGACGGAACATCAGCGAAATATCTATGAAGATGTTGTGTTGAATGATTATTCGCTCAGTGAGGTGGCGCAGGATCAGGGAATCAGCCGACAGGGGGTTCATGATCTGGTGAAGCGCAGCACCAGGATACTGGAAGAGTATGAAGAAAAACTGCATCTGGTAGAAAAGTTCGTAGCGGTCCGCGAGAAAGTACATGAGATTCACGGACTGACACAACACTATGAGGAGAAGGATCTGAATCAGGTGATGAGCCGGATCGAGACTTTATCCCACAGCATATTAGAGGAGTTATAATACATGGCATTTGAAAGTTTAACTGAAAAACTGCAGAATGTATTCAAAAACCTGAGAAGCAAAGGCCGTCTGACCGAGGCAGATGTAAAGGTAGCATTAAAAGAAGTTAAGATGGCACTTCTGGAAGCAGATGTCAGTTTTAAAGTGGTAAAACAGTTTATCAAAGCGGTGCAGGAACGTGCGATCGGTCAGGACGTTATGAACGGACTGAATCCGGGGCAGATGGTAATCAAGATCGTAAACGATGAACTGGTATCTCTGATGGGAAGTGAGACCACAGAGATTGCACTGCGTCCGGCAGGAGAGATCACAGTCATCATGATGGCAGGTCTTCAGGGTGCAGGTAAGACAACAACCACAGCAAAGATCGCCGGAAAGCTGAAAGCAAAGGGCAGAAAGCCATTGCTGGTAGCATGTGACGTTTATCGTCCGGCAGCGATCACACAGCTGCAGATCAATGGTGAAAAACAGGGTGTGGAAGTTTTCGCGATGGGAGACAAACAGAACCCGGTAAACATTGCAAAAGCAGCGATTGAACATGCAAAGAATCAGAACTTCAACGTTGTGATTCTCGATACTGCCGGTCGACTTCATGTAGATGAAGATATGATGCAGGAACTGATTCAGATCAAAGAAGAAGTTCAGGTAGACCAGACGATTCTGGTCGTTGACGCGATGACCGGTCAGGATGCAGTCAATGTGGCAGAGTCCTTCAATCAGAAGGTTGGCATTGACGGCGTCATCTTAACAAAGATGGATGGTGACACCCGAGGCGGTGCGGCACTTTCTATCAAAGCGATCAGCGGAAAACCGATCCTGTATGTAGGTATGGGAGAAAAACTTTCCGACCTTGAACAGTTCTATCCGGATCGTATGGCTTCCCGTATCCTGGGAATGGGCGATGTGATGAGCCTGATTGAAAAGGCGCAGCAGAGCATCGACGAAGACAAAGCCCGTGAGATGGAACAGAAGATCAAGAAAGCAACCTTTGGTTTCGATGATTATCTGGAAAGTATGAACCAGATGAAGAACATGGGTGGTATTTCCAGTGTATTGAACATGCTTCCCGGACTGGGAAACAAAGCAAAAGATATCGAGGGTATGATCGATGAGAAAGATATGGCGAGAAAAGAAGCTATCATCCTTTCGATGACTCCGAAGGAGAGAGCCAACCCGGATCTTTTGAACCCGTCCAGAAAGAAACGAATCGCCCAGGGCGCAGGTGTAGATATCGCAGAAGTCAATCGGATGGTTAAACAGTTTGATCAGACCAGAAAGATGATGAAACAGATGCCTGGTATGCTGGGTGGCAAAAGTGGTAAAAGAGGCGGCTTCAAGCTTCCCTTTTAAATAAACAAATAAAACTATAATAAACAAGGATAACCTTAAGGAGGAAATTAAAATGGCAGTAAAAATCAGACTGAGAAGAATGGGTCAGAAAAAAGCACCTTTCTATAGAATCATCGTTGCAGATTCCAGATCTCCAAGAGATGGTAGATTCATCGAAGAGATCGGAACATACGATCCTACTTGTGATCCAAGCGTATACAAAGTAGACGAAGAAGCAGCTAAAAAATGGCTGGCAAACGGTGCTCAGCCTACAGAAGTTGTAAGCAAAATCTTCAAATTAGCTGGTATCGAAAAATAATGCAGATCCGATAAGGACTGCGGAATCGTTTTTGCCTGGTATATCTTCTGAGAAAAGAAGATATACTGACAAATGCGTGGAGGTGCGTGATGAAAGATTTAGTAGAAGTAATTGCAAAATCCCTCGTAGACCATCCGGAAGAAGTGGTAGTAACCCAGACTGAAGAGAGCAATGCGATTTTGGTAGAATTGAAGGTGGCACCTTCCGATATGGGCAAGGTGATTGGCCGTCAGGGACGCATCGCAAAGGCAATTCGAACCGTGGTAAAAGCTGCTTCCTCTAAATGTGATAAGAAGGTTGTAGTTGAAATTCTGCAATAGCTGAAAATATGAGGATATAGCTGATGGGCTATATCCTTTTTCATTTTACGCGAGCAACGAGCCAAATTCGCGGAGCGTATTTTATCTCGTTGCGTTGTATATCAATAATTGGTCCAGTGGACCAATTTTGATACTAGGCGAACAAAGAGGAGTACAGATATGGAACAATTGCTGCAGGTTGGAGTGATCTCCAGCACTCACGGGATCCGGGGAGAGGTAAAAGTATTTCCTACGACAGACGACCCGAACCGATTCAAAAAGTTAAAACAGGTCATTCTGGATACCGGAAGAGAACAGAAAGATCTGGAAATCGAAGGGGTAAAATTTTTCAAACAGTTTGTAATTTTGAAATTTAAAGGCATTGATAATATCAATGACATTGAAAAATACAAAGGAAAAAGCCTGTATGTAACGAGAGAACATGCAGTAAAATTAAAAAAAGACGAGTATTTTATTGCAGATCTGATTGATATGCAGGTGGAACTCGAAGATGGAACACTATTTGGTGTTCTGAACGATGTGATGCAGACCGGAGCGAACGATGTGTACTGCATCCAGACAGAAGAACACGGGGAAGTTCTGATCCCGGCGATCAAAGACTGCATCCTTGACGTGGATGTGGAAACCAGAAAAATGAAGATCCATCTGATGGATGGTCTGATCTGATAATTACAGGAAGGAAAAATTATGCATTATCATGTACTGACATTGTTTCCCGAGATGATCGAGCAGGGCATGGGAACCAGCATCATGGGACGCGCCATGGAACAGGGGCTGATCCAGCTGACTGCCACCAATATCCGGGATTTTTCAACCAATAAACATATGAAAGTGGACGACTATCCATACGGCGGGGGAGCCGGCATGGTGATGCAGGCGGAACCTGTCTACGGAGCCTGGAAACATGTGACCGAATCGATCGGCTACAAACCCCGTGTGATCTACTTGACGCCGCAGGGAAAAGTATTTCAGCAGTCGATGGTGGAAGACTTTGCGAAAGAACAGGATCTTGTATTTTTATGCGGCCATTATGAGGGGATTGATGAGCGCGTACTCGAGGAAGTGGTGACCGATTATGTATCGATCGGAGATTATGTGTTGACCGGTGGGGAACTTCCGGCGCTGGTTATGATGGACGCGATCTCCCGTTTTGTACCGGGCGTACTGAATAACGAAGAGTCCGCGGAATTTGATTCGTTCCACGACAATCTTCTCGAATACCCGCAGTACAGCCGTCCGGCGGAATGGATGGGGAAAAAAGTGCCGGATGTCTTACTTTCCGGTCATCATGCCAATATTGAAAAATGGCGGAGAGAACAGTCTATTTTACGAACGCTCAGGAACCGTCCGGAACTTCTGGAAGATGCGGTGCTGAGTAAAAAAGAAAAACAATATCTGGATCAGCTGCGCAGGGAACTGGCAGCGGAACAGTCATCGACCGGAGACGGTGAAGAATAAAAATCCGGTATTAGAAGAAAACCTTCTCACATATACTGAGTAGTAGTATAGGTGAGGAGGTTTTTTATATGGAGCCATTTGCTGTCTACAAAGATATACAAGCCCGTACCAAAGGACAGTTTCTTCTGGGCGTGGTAGGACCGGTTCGCACGGGAAAGTCGACATTTATCCGGCGGTTCATGGAACTTCTGGCACTTCCGGGGATGGAGGAACAGGATGCGGCGGAGGTGCGGGATCAGCTTCCGGTCTCCGGTTCGGGGAAAACGATCACAACCGTGGAACCAAAATTTATTCCCAAAGAAGCGGTAAATGTCAATCTGGGAGAAGAGATTCCGGTGAAGATCCGGCTGATTGACTGCGTAGGATTTATGGTGCCGGAAGCCACGGGAGATATGGAGCAGGAAAAAGAACGCATGGTAAAAACGCCCTGGTACGAACAGGAGATTCCATTTCATCAGGCGGCAGAGATCGGAACCAGAAAAGTGATCCAGGAACATTCTACGATCGGCCTGGTAGTTACCTGTGACGGCTCTTTTGGAGAGATTCCGCGGAAAAACTTTGAGGACGGGGAAGAAAAGACGGTACAGGAACTGAAAAAGCAGGGCAAACCATTCCTGATCCTTGTTAATTCCAAAAAGCCGTACGGAGAAGAGGCGCAGAAGCTGGTGAAGGAGCTGGAAGATAAATATCAGGCTGCTGTGCTTGGCGTAAACTGTGAACAGCTTCGAAAAGAAGACGTGATTCGGATCCTCGAAAAGATTCTCTATGAATTCCCGGTGCGCCAGATCGAATATTACATACCCAAATGGGTGGAACTGCTTCCGATTACCCATTATCTGAAAGAAGATCTTCTGAAACAGATGAAAGAACAGATGGGAAAAATGGAATATATCCGGGATATCCGGCAGGAAAACTTACAGATGGACAGCAGCTATATCAAATCCATCACGCTGGAGGAGATCAATCTTTCGAACGGCGTGGTAAAAGTCCGCATCCAGATCGGAGATCCCTATTATTATCAGGTGATGAGTGAGATGACCGGTGTGCCGATCGAGAGCGAGTATCAGCTGATCCACACCTTAAAAGAACTGGCACAGATGAAACAGGAGTATGCAAAAGTCCAGCATGCGATTGAATCCGTCCGCGGAACCGGCTACGGGGTGGTGATCCCTGAGAAAAATGAGATCACCCTGGAAGAACCGGTTGTGATCCGGCAGGGAAATAAATACGGTGTCAAGATCAAGTCAGCCAGTCCTTCGATCCATATGATCAAAGCCAACATTGAGACGGAGATCGCGCCGATCGTAGGAAGTGAGGAACAGGCACAGGATCTGATTGCATTTATCAAGGAAAATGAAAAAACAGCCGATGACGGCATGTGGGAGACCAACATTTTCGGAAAATCCATCGAGCAGCTGGTAGAAGACGGCATCCGCACCAAGATTGCCCAGATCAGCGAGGAAAGCCAGGTGAAACTGCAGGATACGATGCAGAAGATTGTCAATGACAGCAAGGGAGGGCTGATCTGCATTATTATCTGAGAAAAAGTATCGGATAAGCGAAAAGAATTTGACAAAGTTCTGTAACAAAGCTATAATAAGTTCTGTTGAAAATGACCAAAAAATAAGGGGAGAAACGAAAGAATATTTATGTAAAATACATAATGTCTCTCTTTATGAGACAACCAAAATACGATGAAGGGACGTACATATGAAGAAAAAATACGTGAGCATATTGCTGGCTGGATGCATGGCAGTATCTATGATGACACCTGCAGGTGCGGTCTGGGCGGATGAAAATCCGGTGGTTGCAGCACAGGAAACGGTACAGGGAGAGAAAACAGCCGAAGACCAGGAAATGATAACGGATCAGCAGCCGGAAACGGAGGAAGAGAAACCGGCAGAAGAGCCCGTTGTATCCGAATCACAGGATATCGGAGAAGGGGAGAAGGAAACAGTAGCCGAAGAAGAAAAGTCGGGAGACAGCCTTTCTACAGATAATAACACAGAGAATGAGCTGGAGGTACAGGCGGCAACAAACCGATGGGTCCGAAGTGGAAATCGATGGTGGTACTGTCATCGAGATGGAAGTTACACAAAAGATGACTGGGAAGCAATCCATGGAGTCTGGTACTATTTTGATCAAAGTGGCTGGATGGTAACCGGCTGGCTGAAAAAACCGGAAGGCTGGTACTATCTGAATCCATCGACCGGAGCAATGGCGACCGGCTGGGCAAATATCAACGGGAAATGGTATTTCTTTAACAGCGCAGGACGAATGGTAACGGGATGGCTTTCGCGATCCAGTGGCTGGTATTATCTGTCAGACAGTGGAGCGATGGTAACGGGATGGCTGAAAAAGCCGGAAGGCTGGTACTATCTGAATCCATCGACCGGAGCAATGGCAACCGGCTGGGCGAATGTGAATGGGAAATGGTATTTCTTAAACAGCGCGGGACGAATGGTAACCGGCTGGCTTTCTCGTCCGAGCGGCTGGTATTATCTGTCAGACAGCGGGGCGATGGCGACCGGCTGGCAGTATATCCGGAATGCATGGTACTACCTGGAAGAAGGAAACGGAAACATGGTGACCGGCTGGAAGCAGGTAGGAAACAACTGGTATTACCTGCAGCCAAGTGGAGCCATGGCGGCAAATACATGGATCGGAGATTATTATGTAAATGGAAGTGGTGTCTGGGTTCAGGGACACTGGGTACAGAGTGGAAACCGCTGGTGGTACGCGAACCCGGATGGCACTTATCCGAAAAACGGATGGAAAACGATTCAGTCGAAAGAGTACTATTTTGATAAAGACGGCTGGATGGTAACCGGCTGGCTGAAGATCGGAAGTACCTGGTATTATCTGAATCCGTCCGGAGAGCGCGCTTATGATCAGTGGGTAGGAACTCCGAAAGCGATCGGCAGCTGTTATATCAGCAAATACGGAAAAGCAGTTACAGGTACTACCTATAGCCTGGGAGATTACATCTATACGTTCGATGCCAATGGATACTGTACAAAAAAAGAGAACCGTTACAGTTATGCGACCGACAGCAAGAACGGAAAAACTTATAAAGTAGAAAAACAGTATGACACTGATGCGAGCAACATGTCGGAGAATGATTTCCTTGCGGCTGCTGTGTATGCGGAATCTGCCAACCAGGGACTTACAGGAATGACTGGTGTGGCTATGGTCATGCTGAACCGGATGGCGAATGCAGCGTATCCGAGTGATGCGAGAATTATGATCTATCAGGCATCCCAGTTTGAGGTGGCAAGAGATGGAGCACTGACAAAAGCGATTGCAAAGTTAAATTCATCGGAGACTGCGATGCAGAACGCAAAAGAAGCTGTTCGAAAAGCAAGAGAAATCCGTGCGGCGTATCAGAAAGACGGAACAGTAACACCGATTGAGGGGCTGAATGTACCGGCAGGTCATACGATTTTTGAATATCTGGGATTTATGACACCGGCTGCTTTTCAGAGTTCAAACCTTGATCCGGTAAAAACAGCTATGTTTACATATAAAAATACCGCTTTTTATACCAGTTGGATTAAAAAATCCTGATAGTCTTCCACATTGACAGCCTATAGGAAAACGTTTATAATATTGTCGTGAAAATTTGCCACATACAGGTGCAGGAAAACAGGTGAAATTCCCGTACAAGTCCGTTACCGTGAAAGTCGGAGCACTCTCTGTATTGTGTGGACTGTATGCATTTGCGGCAACCGAAGAATTACAGAATAGAAATGAGCAGGAAACCGTTGTCTTTTTTGACAGCGGTTTTTTTCGCGGGCAACGAGTCAAAGTCCGTGCTTGCACGAGACCTTGATGACTGCAGCGATAACGAATAAAAAGTGAGAATACTATGGACAAGAAAAATCATCATACCGGACTGGAAGGATATTACGCGGTAGACGAAAAAAACAGAAAACTTCGTTATGGATACACGACCGGTTCCTGCGCGGCGGCAGCGGCACAGGCGGCGACGCGGATGCTGCTGACCGGTGAAAAAGTGGAAGAGGTGGCTTTGCAGACTCCGAAAGGGATTTTACTGCATCTGCTGATTGAAGATATTTCCCGGGAAGAAGGAAAGGTTCGCTGCGCCGTACAAAAAGACGGTGGCGACGATCCAGATGTAACGACGGGAATCTATGTGTATGCGAACGTTTCTTACAGCGATACTCCACAGATCACGCTGGACGGAGGAATCGGTGTCGGAAGAGTGACAAAACCAGGACTGTGGCAGGCAGTCGGGGAAGCGGCGATCAACAAAGTTCCCCGTCAGATGATCCTGGAAAATGTAGAGCAGGTCTGCAAAGAATACCACTATACCGGTGGACTGAACGTAGTGATCGAGATCCCTGCAGGAGTGGAACTGGCAAAGAAAACCTTTAATCCACGACTCGGTATCGAAGGCGGCATCTCGGTTCTCGGGACAAGCGGCATTGTAATTCCGATGAGTGAGGCAGCGCTGGTGGCAAGTCTCCGACTGGAGATGAAGATGCTGGTGGAAGGCGGCGGCTCTTATCTGGTGATCACGCCGGGCAATTACGGACAGGCATTTTCAAAAGAACAGACACAGCTGAATCTGACTTATTCGATGAAATGCAGTAATTATGTAGGAGAAACACTGGATATGGCGCGGGAGCTTGGTGTAAAAGGAATCCTGTTTATCGCCCATATCGGAAAGTTCGTAAAAGTGGCAGGCGGCATCATGAATACCCATTCCCGTCAGGCAGACAGCCGAAGTGAGCTGATGGCAGCGAATGCGATCCGGGCTGGTGCGGATCTGGAGACGGCAAAAGAGATTCTGGATACGATCACCACAGAACAAAGTGTGGAGATCCTGCGACAGAAAGGTTATCTGGAAGCCACGATGAAGGAGATCAGCGACCGGGTAGAATTTTACCTGAACAAACGGGCAGGGGAACAGCTGGAAGTAGGAACCATTTTATTTTCCAATGTGTATGGGAAACTGGGAGAGACTTCAAAGGTTGCGGAACTGACAATGAAGATTAATGAACAGGCAGCGAGTACAAAGAAAGAGTGATCTCCCGCAGAGACGGGATTACTGATAAATAAAAAACAGCAAAATAGAGGAGAAAACATTATGAGTGGAACATTATATGGACTTGGCGTAGGGCCGGGAGATCCGGAACTGCTGACCTTAAAGGCACTTCGCCTGATCCGCGAAAACCGCGTGATCGCAGTACCGGGAAACGATACAAAGAGCAGTGTAGCGTATCAGATCGTAAAAGGCGCCTACCCGGAACTGGACGAAAAAGAACTGATCCCGGTAGCGATGCCGATGACAAAAGATAAGAAGGTACTGGAAGACAACCATAATAAGGCAGCAGATGCCGTGGAATCCTATCTGAAACAGGGAGAAAATGTAGTGTTCCTGACACTGGGAGATCCTACCGTATATTCCACTTATCTGTATGTGCATAAACGGATCCTGGAGCGCGGCTATCAGGCAGAAATCGTAAGTGGTATCACTTCTTTCTGCGCGGTTGCTGCCCGGTTAAATAGGGGACTGGTGGAGATGGCAGAGCCACTGCATGTGATTCCGGCAACGTATAAGGCAGAAGAGATGGACGATCTTTTAAAACTGCCGGGAACCAAAGTTCTGATGAAGAGCGGAAAACGGCTGAAAGCAGTACGGGAAAGTATCTTAAGAAGTGGTCAGAAAGCGGTGATGATCGAAAACTGCGGAATGCCGGATGAAAAAATCTATGAATCAGCGGAAGAGATTCCGGAAGAGGCAGGATATTATACCTTGTTGATTGTGAAAGAAAAGTAAGAAAAAAGTAAGAGTGCCTGACACTAGGAGAACAGGAGGAAATGTATGGTACATTTTGTAGGAGCAGGTTCCGGAGCACCGGATCTGATTACCCTGAGAGGAAAAAAATTTCTGGAGGAAGCGGATGTTGTGATCTATGCAGGATCCCTGGTCAACCCGCAGCTTCTCGAATATACAAAAGAAAACTGTGAAATTTATAACAGTGCAAAGATGACACTGGAAGAAGTTCTGGACGTGATCTTCGCGGCAGAAGAAAAAGGTCTGACGACCGTGCGCCTTCATACCGGCGATCCATCTCTGTACGGTGCGATCCGTGAACAGATGGATGTTCTGGAAGAAAAAAATATTGCATTTGATTATTGTCCGGGTGTCAGCAGCTTCTGTGGCGCTGCATCCGCACTGAATCTGGAATACACGCTTCCGGATGTATCACAGAGTGTGATCATCACCCGTATGGAAGGAAGAACGCCGGTACCGGAGAAAGAGAGCATCCAGTCCTTTGCTGCACACCATGCAACGATGGTAGTATTTTTGAGTACCGGCATGCTGGAAGAACTGAGCAGACGGCTGATCGAGGGCGGCTATACCGCAGACACCCCGGCTGCTATTGTATACAAGGCAACCTGGGAAGATCAGAAAACCTTTGTCTGCACTGTGGGAACTCTGGCACAGACTGCGAAAGAAAACAATATTACTAAAACTGCACTGATGATTATCGGTGATGTGGTGGCGCACAGCCATTACAATCGTTCCGAACTGTACAATCCGGCATTTACCACGGAGTTCAGGGAAGCTACCGAATAAGATGAAAAAGACAGGAATTATTGCTTTCACGGAACATGGGTGCGTTCTTGGAGAGAAACTTCTGAGAGATCTGCAAAAACAGGATCAGGAAATATATGGATTTGTAAAAAGTAAATATGTGGATTTGCCGGAACGACATTCCTTTCAGAAAGTGACAGGAACGCTGCGGGAATGGGCGGAAGAATGGATCCCAAAACTGGATGGAATTGTATTTTTCAGTGCCACCGGTATCGCGGTGAGAACGATCGCACCGTTCGTGGTCAGTAAAAAGACAGATCCGGCGGTTGTGGTGATCGATGAACAGGGAAATTATGCGATTTCTCTTCTGTCCGGTCATCTCGGCGGAGCCAATGAACTAGCAAAATTTGCAGCAGAGAGCATCGGAGCCGTTCCGGTGATCACGACAGGGACGGATGTGAACCATACCTTTGCGGTGGATGTATTTGCCCGGAAAAATAACTTGGTGATCGCGGATATGCGGCTGGCAAAAGAGATGGCGGCATTGCTGATCCGGGGAAAGACGATCACCTGGGGAGCCGGGGAAGGATTTGTCTATCCAAAAGGACAGAACATTCCGTTACAGCTGCAATTTCAGGAAACAGAAAGCCCGGACGGAAAAAAAGGAACGTTGTGGTTTGCGATTCCGCAAAGCGACGGTAAAGAGGTGCAGATTCTTCATCTGTATCCGAAAAATGTGTATCTCGGCGCAGGCTGCAGGAAACATACGCCGGAAGAAAAAATCGAAACGCAGATCCGAACCTATCTGTCCGAAGCCGGAATATCCATAACACAGATCCTGCAGGCAGCCAGTATCGATCTGAAAAAAGAGGAGCCGGGACTGCTGGCGTTCTGTGAAAAGTATCAAATCCCTTTTGTGACTTACAGCAAAGAAGAGCTGGAAAGAGCAAAGGGAACCTTTACCCCGTCTGCATTTGTCAGCAAGATCACAGGTGTGGACAATGTATGCGAACGAAGTGCCAGCCTTTCCAGTGACGGCGGAGCATTTATCATGAGAAAACAGGCCGCAGAGGGAGTGACCGCTGCGTGTACGATAAAGAAATGGAGTGTGAACTTTGAATAAATTATATGTAATCGGCATTGGGCCGGGAGAATACGAACAGATGACACTGAAAGCGATCCACGCAATGGAAAAAAGCGAGGTAATTATCGGATACACCGTATATGTGGATCTGGTAAAAGAACATTTTCCAGGAAAAGAATTCATGACAACGCCGATGAAAAAAGAGGTGGACCGCTGTGTGATGGCATTTGAAGAAGCCAAAAAAGGAAAAGTGGTTTCCATGATCTGCAGCGGTGATGCCGGAGTTTACGGCATGTCCGGACTGATGTATGAAGTTGGTGTCAACTATCCGGAAGTAGAACTGGAAATTATCCCGGGTGTAACGGCAGCGACCGGTGGTGCGGCAGTGCTTGGTGCTCCGCTGATCCATGATTTCTGCCTGATCAGTCTAAGTGATCTGCTGACTCCGTGGGAGAAGATCGAGGCACGTCTGCTGGCAGCGGCACAGGCGGATTTTGTGGTATGTCTGTACAATCCGTCCAGCAAGAAACGAAGCGATTATCTGCAGAAAGCCTGCGACCTGATGATGCAGTACAAGAGCCCGGAAACCGTATGTGGTATCGTGAGCTACATCGGAAGAGACGGCGAGCATTATGAAGTGATGGATCTGAAGACTCTGCGGGATACGAAAGTAGATATGTTTACAACCGTATGGGTAGGCAATTCACAGACCAAAGAAATCAACGGTAAGATGGTAACACCGAGAGGATATCGAAATGTATAAAGTTCTGTTGTTCGGCGGAACGGTGGAGGGACGCACTGTCGCGGAATATTTGAATGAAAATAAAATACCTGCTATGGTATGTGTGGCTACGGAATACGGCGAAAGCCTGCTGCCACAGGGCGAATATCTGGAACTCTCCCACGACCGTCTGGATGAAAAGCAGATGGAAGAGAAGATGTTACAGATGGAGGATGGACTGGTTATCGATGCGACGCATCCGTATGCACAGGTGGTGACGGAAAATATCGAAGCTGCCTGCGAACGTACCGGAACCGCGTATCTGCGCGTGGTACGCCAGGAAAGCCAGCGGCTCGAGGAAGAAGAGACGATCACTTATGTAAAAAACATCCGGGAAGCGGTGGAATATCTGGAAGGAACCAGCGGAAATATTCTGGTTACGACCGGAAGCAAGGAACTGGCTTCCTATATGTCACTGACGGATTATCAGGAGCGTATCTATGCCAGAGTACTCTCTCTGGTGGAAGTCGTATCTTCCTGCGCAAGCCTTGGCATCGAAGGAAAACACTTGTTATGTATGCAGGGGCCATTTTCGAAAGAAATGAATGTAGCGCTGATCCACCAGTTTGACATCGCATGGATGGTCAGCAAAGAATCCGGAAGAGCCGGAGGATTTTTGGAAAAATACCAGGCGGCAAAAGAGACCGGCTGCAAGATGATCGTGATCGGACGACCGAAAGAAGAACATGGCGTGGAGCTGGAAGAGTGTATCGGGTATCTGAAACGTCGGTTTGTATCGGAAGAAAATGTTACAAATGATGCAAAAAATGGAATTACAGATACAAATGCAGACAATATAGAAAATGCGGAGAATCCGGAAACGGAATCTGGAAAAATACAGGGAACCGTTGAACAGGAATCCGTTACGCAGGAAACATTCACGCGGGAAACGAAAGAAGCAGCCGAAGATATCCTTCTGGGGCAAAAAGTGTCTCTTGTTGGAATCGGTATGGGAACACCGGACACCCTGACACAGGAAGGAAAACAGGCGCTTGAGAGCGCGGATCTTCTGATCGGGGCAAGACGGATGGTAGAACATATCAAAAGACCGGGACAGGAAGTCTGGACCGGATACAAACCGGAAGAGATCTGTGCTTATATCGCTGCACACCCGGAACATAAAAACGTAGCGATTGCGCTCTCCGGGGATGTCGGATTCTACAGTGGAGCGAAAAAACTTCTGGAGACATTGCATCGGGAACTTCCGATGGTACAGAAAAAAGTGTACTGCGGCATTTCTTCCATGATCTATTTCTGTGCAAAACTGGAAACTCCCTGGGAAGATGTTCATCCGGTGAGCCTTCACGGAAGAGAATGTAATTTACCGGGACTGCTGCGCATTTACGGAAAGATTTTTGCAATTGTGGGAACTACCGACGGCATCGCAAAACTGTGTCAGAAACTGCAAAGTTACGGCATGGGCGATGTGCGGGTGGAAGTGGGTGAGAGACTCTCTTACCCGGAAGAAAAGATCACCCGCGGATATGCATGGCAGCTGACGGAACTTGAAACGGACAGCTTGAGCGTCGTTTTATTTACCAGAGAGGGAAAGGGAACGGTCGTGACGCATGGCATCCCGGACGAAGCATTTATCCGCGGGAAAGTGCCGATGACGAAAGAAGAAGTGCGAAGTATTTCCCTGTCCAAACTGCAATTAACGCGTAATTCCGTCATTTACGATGTGGGAGCCGGAACCGGTTCGGTATCCGTGGAGATGGCGATGCAGGCGGTAGAAGGTCAGGTATACGCGATCGAGAAAAAACCGGAAGCTGTAGAACTGTTATATAAAAACAAAGAAAAATTCGCAGCAGACAATCTTACGATCATCGAAGGTCTGGCACCGGAGGCCTGTGTGGATCTGCCGGTACCGACGCATGCATTTATCGGAGGATCTTCCGGAAATATGAAAGAAATCCTGGAACTGCTGCTTTCCAAAAATCCGAAGATCCGAGTGGTGATCAACTGTATCGCTCTCGAATCGGCCGGAGAAGCGATGAACTGTCTGAAAGAACTGCCATTGGAGCAGGTGGATATCGCACAGGTACAGGTCGCAAAAGGTAAAAAAGCGGGATCCTACCATCTGATGATGGGACAGAATCCGGTCTATGTGATCTCCTGTCAGGGAAAGGAAGAGACAGATGAATAAACAACGCAAAGTGCCGAGAATCCTTCTTGGCGCAGCGGCAAGCGGAAGCGGAAAGACGCTGATCACCTGTGGACTGTTACAGGCATTGAAAAATCGGAAGTTACAGGTGACTTCCTTCAAATGCGGTCCGGATTATATCGATCCGATGTTTCACAGCCGTGTGATCGGAACAAAGAGCAGAAATCTGGACAGCTTTTTCGCGGATGAGGATACCGTGCGGTATCTGCTGGAAAAAAATGCAAGAGACTGTGAGATTTCCGTGATTGAGGGCGTAATGGGTTATTACGACGGTCTTGCGGGAATTTCTCCGAAAGCCAGTGCCTACGATGTGGCAAAGATCACAAAAACGCCGGCGGTTCTGATCGTCAATGCGAAGGGAATGAGTCTGTCGGCAGCTGCGTTTATCAAAGGATTTGTCGAATACCAAGAAGATAGTCAGATCCGCGGAGTGATCCTGAATCAGGTTTCATCGATGATGTATCCGCGGTTAAAGCAGATCATCGAGGAGGAACTCTCGATCAAAGTCTACGGATATGTGCCGGTTGTGAAAGACTGCGTGCTGGAGAGCCGGCACCTGGGACTGGTCATGCCGGAGGAAATTGTCGATCTTCAGCAAAAACTAATGGAACTGGCAGAGATCCTGGAAAAATCTGTGGATATTGACGGACTTCTGGAACTGGCAGAACATGCAGAAGAACTGCCGGTGCAGGAATCCCCGGTTGCTTATCATACCGGGCGAAAAATAAAGATCGCTCTGGCAAAAGACGAGGCATTCTGCTTTTTTTATCAGGATAATCTGGAACTTTTGGAAGAGATGGGAGCAGAACTGGTTCCATTTTCTCCGATCCACGATAAAAAACTGCCGGAACATATTGATGGGATGCTCTTTCACGGAGGATACCCGGAACTGTATGCAAAAAAATTAAGTGAAAATAAAGAAATGCTCGCAGCTGTCTGTGCGGCGGTACAGACCGGCATTCCGTACATGGCGGAGTGCGGCGGTTTTATGTATCTGCATCAGGAGATGGAAGATATGGAAGGACACAGCTGGCCGATGGCAGGAGTGATCCATGGAAAATCCTGGCGGACGCCACGGCTTACCAGATTTGGCTATATCACACTGGAAGATGGGACCTGTTTTGGTGAACAGGTGGGAGCTATCCGCGCGCACGAATTTCACTATTTTGATTCGGATCGCTGCGGCGAAGCGTATACGGCGAAGAAACCTCTGAGCAGCCGGTCGTGGAAGTGTATTCATAGTGATGGACAGGGAATGAGCGGATTTCCGCATATGTATTATTACAGCAATCTACGGCTGCCGGAGCAGTTTTTACGCGCCTGTGAGGAAAGGAAGGCAGAAGTATGACATTAGAGGAAACACTGGAGAAGATTCATCCGGCAAATCAGGCTGTCATGGCAGCATCACTGGAACACTGGAGCAATATTGCGATGCCGTTACACAGTCTGGGACGGCTGCAGGACACCGTCGTTCGTATCGCCGGCATGACGGGAGATCCGCGGGTGGATCTGAAGAAAAAAGCACTGGTGGTTATGTGTGCCGATAACGGTGTGGTGGAAGAAGGCGTGACGCAGAGCGGACAGGAAGTGACGAAGATCGTAGCAGAGAACTTTCTGAAAGAAAAGGCTACGGCAAGCATCCTCTGTAAGAAAGCAGGCGCGGACATCTTCCCTGTGGATATCGGGATTGCCACAGACAGCACGATCATCCAGCACAAAGTGATGTATGGAACGAAAAATATGGCGAAAGAACCTGCCATGACGAGAGAACAGGCAGTGCAGGCACTGGAAGTCGGCATCCATATGGTAGAAGAACTCAAAGAAAAAGGCTATGGAATCGTGGCAACCGGCGAGATGGGAATCGGAAATACGACAACCAGCAGTGCAGTGACCGCTGTTTTACTGGAACAGGATCCGGCAAAGGTAACCGGACGCGGCGCAGGGCTGTCCAGCGCGGGACTGGAAAAGAAGATTTCTGTGATTCGGGATGCCATTGCGTTACATAAACCGAAAAAAGAAGATTCGATCGATGTGCTCGCAAAAGTGGGAGGACTTGATATTGCCGGTATGGCGGGTGTATTCTTAGGCGGAGCAGCCTGTCAGATCCCGGTGGTTGCCGATGGATTTATCTCCTGTGTGGCAGCACTGTGTGCGATCCGGATCTGTCCGGCGGTAAAAGATTATGTAATTACTTCGCATAAATCAAAGGAACCTGCGACGGTGATGATCCTGGAAGCACTTGATATTCCGGTATTTTTGGACTGTGACATGTGCCTGGGCGAGGGAACCGGCGCGGTAACAATCTATCCGATCCTGGATATGGCACTGGCTGTTTATGGAAGCATGTCTACATTTGCGGATATTCAGATGGATAATTATGTGCCACTGGTGTAATAAGAGAAAGTGAAGGAAATCAGAAATGTTTCATGTGGTAACAGGGGGAAGCGGCAGTGGAAAATCTGCCTATGCGGAACAGTGTATCCTGGATTTTCAGGGAGAGAATAGAATCTATATTGCGACGATGTACCCGTTTGATGAGGAAAGCCACCGGCGGATCGCGAGACATCGCGCCATGCGGGCGGAAAAAAAGTTCACGACGATGGAACGGTATACCGATCTGGAGCATCTTACGATACCGTCAGGTGCGGATGTACTGCTCGAGTGCATGTCAAATCTGGTGGCAAATGAGATTTATCAGGAGGGCGGAGCCGGGGAAAATACTGTGGCCGCAGTTCTTTCGGGAATCCGCCATCTGCTGGAACAGGCGGGAAATCTGGTGGTCGTGACGAACGAGGTGTTTTCCGACGGTATCACCTACGATCCGGAGACCGAAAAATATCTGGAAAAGCTGGGTGCGATCAACGGTCAGATGGCACAGCTGGCAGACGTAGTCACGGAAGTAGTCTACGGAATCCCGATTTCTCATAAAAAGACAGGTGAGGAGAGAAAAAATGAAGAAGTTTTATCATAGTTTTCTGATCGCATTTTCGATGTACTCGAAGATCCCGATGCCGCAGTGTGAATGGAATGAGGAAAACATGGCGTATGCGATGTGTTTCTTTCCGTGGGTAGGTGTCGCCATCGGCGGTGTCACCTGGCTGTGGGGAACATTCGGGGCGCGGCTGGGACTTTCAGCAGCTTTTTATACCGTGATCCTGACATTGATCCCGTGGCTGATCACGGGTGGAATTCATCTGGACGGACTGTTGGATACGGCAGACGCGATGAGTTCCTGGCAGGAGCGGGATCGCCGGCTGGAGATCCTGAAAGATTCAAATTCCGGAGCGTTTGCGGTGATTACGTGTGTGGTTTATTTCCTGTTCTACTACGGCGTATACAGCCAGATCAGTACACGGGCGCTTGCGATGATTCCGTTTACGTTTTGTTTGTCACGGACGTTAAGCGGACTGGCGGTTGTGACATTCCCGAAAGCGAAGAAGACGGGATCGGTATCAGCGATGGCACGCGGAGCGAAGGATCAGAGAGTGAAGGTTACGATGTGTGTGTATCTGGTGGTGCTGTTGATCGGGATGCTGCTGGTGGACTGGAAGGTTGGACTTCTGGTGTATGCGATCGCAGGGCTGGTTTATGTGCTTTATTATCGGAATGCGATGAAATATTTTGGCGGAACTACCGGGGACCTGGCTGGGTGCTTTTTGTCGCTTTGTGAGGTGTTTATGGCTTGCGGGGCAGTGCTTGGTGCGCTCTGGTTTTAAAAGATGAGATTGAATAACTGTATAGTAAAGTAAAAGGAGAACCAACAATGAAATTAGTAATCGGCGGTGCTTACCAGGGCAAACAATCTTACGCATCGAAAACATACAACCTGACCAATCCCGACTGGAAAGACGGCCAGACCTGCACGATAGAAGATCTGAAAACAGCAAAAGCAGTCCATCATTTCCACTCCTTCATCCGCAGAGAACTCGACGAAGGAAGATCCGTCCAGAATCTCGCAGAAACAATATGCAAAGAAAACCCCAATCTGCTCATCGTAACGAATGAGGTAGGCTACGGAATCGTCCCGATGGAAGCGAAAGAACGGGAATGGAGAGAAGCCTGTGGTCGTGTCTGTACGAAACTGGCGGCTTATGCGGATCAGGTAACCCGTGTATGCTGTGGGCTTGGAACACGGATCAAGTGAGAAAAGGAGAAAAACAGATGAAAATATATCTGATCCGGCATGGAAAAACACCCGGGAATCAACTGCAGCGATATATCGGGATCACCGATGAACCCGTTCTGGAAGAAGATCAGGAACGACTGAAAACACAGAACTATCCGAATGCAGAAAAACTTTTTGTAAGTCCTCTGCTTCGCTGCCGTCAGACAGCCGCGTGTATCTATCCTAGACAGGAACAGCAGGTGATTCAGAATCTCAGAGAATGTGATTTCGGAAGATTCGAAAACAAAAACTGGAAAGAAATGACCGGTGATGCCGAGTATCAGGCGTGGGTGGACAGCAACGCAACGCTGCCATTTCCGGGAGGAGAAGATCCGCAGGAATTCCGCGACAGAGCATGTCAGGGATTTCTGGAAGGACTGAAGATCTGTGCAGAAGATAGAGCAGAATCAGCAGCGTTCGTAGTACATGGCGGGATCATCATGGCGGTGCTGGAACGGTTTGCGGAAACAAAAAAAGAATTTTATGAATGGCATGTAGGTAACGGATGCGGATATGAGGCGGAAGTAAATCTGGAATGGATGGAAGGAGAGGGAGAAAACCCAGTGCTACGTGTAATAACGGCGATACAACTGACAGAAAAAGAAAAACAGTAGTAGGTAATGATACATAGTACAAACATAATAAATTCGAACAAACACATATTTTCGTATGCGAATGACTCGAGAAAACGAGGCGAAAATATGAGAACATAAACATAATGGAAGAAAAAAGAAAACACGCAACTGCAAAAAAGCAGGCGGTTACAGAAAGAGGAAGAAAAGATGAGATGGACATTACTGGCAGTAGTACTGGGATTTTTGCTGGATCTGTGTTTTGGGGATCCCAGATGGCTGTATCATCCGGTGCGTATCATCGGAAAGGGAATTACATTTTTAGAAAAAATCCTGCGGAACATATTTCCGAAAACAAAAACAGGAGAGCGGATCGCCGGAGGATTCCTGGTGGTGGGAATCGTGGCGGCTTCGTCTTTTGTTCCGTGGCTGATCTTGCATCTGGCGTATGGATTCCGTACCTGGCTGGGTGTGGCACTGGAAAGCTTTATGTGCTACCAGCTGCTTGCCGCAAGATCCCTTCGTGATGAGAGCAAAAAAGTCTATGATGCGCTGCAAACCGGAGATATCGAGAAGAGCCGTTACGCGGTATCGATGATCGTAGGACGCGACACGCAGAATCTGACCGAGGAAGGTGTAACCAAGGCAGCAGTTGAGACCGTTGCAGAAAATACATCCGACGGTATCATTGCCCCGCTTTTTTATATGATGATCGGCGGCGCAGTGCTTGGATTTGCTTATAAAAGCGTGAATACCATGGATTCCATGGTAGGCTATGTGAATGACAAATACCAGTATTTCGGAACGGCGGCGGCAAAACTGGACGATGTGTTAAATTATATCCCGGCAAGACTTTCCGCCTGGCTGATGATCGCGGGAGCCTGGTTGATCGGTATGGATGGAAAAAATGCAAAGAAAATCTATCTCCGCGACCGTAGAAAACATGCCAGTCCGAACTCTGCACAGACAGAAGCAGTGATGGCGGGCGCACTGGATATCCAGCTGGCAGGAGATGCCTGGTATTTTGGAGAACTGCATAAAAAACCATTTATCGGCGATCCGATCCGGAAAGTGGAAATTGAGGATATCTTAAGATCACATAAACTGATGTATGCAGGAACAGTACTGTCACTGGTCGTATTTGGACTGGTGCGTGTTCTGGTCTGTCTGTTTATTTAAAATTATAATAAAAGGAGAAGCAACGGACTCATGAAAGAATACATACACGGCGGAGACATCTACCGCCACCCGGATGTGCTGGATTTTTCAGCAAATATCAATCCGCTGGGAACACCGCCCGCGGTCGTTCAGGCGGCAAAAGACAGCATGGAATGGATCTGTCATTACCCGGATGCCTGTCAGGAAAAACTGAAACAGGCACTGGCTGCATACGAACAGGTTCCGGTGGAATGGCTGATCTGTGGAAACGGGGCGGCGGAACTGATCTTTGCACTGGTGCAGGCAGTAAAACCGAAACGGGCGCTGGTCATGGCACCGACCTTTGCGGAATATGCCAAGGCACTGGAAGCCGTTGGATGTGAGGTGGACAGGGAAATTCTGAAAAAAGAGGATGGATTTACCTTACAGCGTACGATTCTGGAGAAACTGCAAAAAGAAGACTTGCAGATGGTATTCTTATGCAATCCCAACAATCCAACGGGAATCCTGATAAATCCGAAGCTTCTGCGGGAGATTGTAACGATCTGTGAAAAGAGAAATATTTATCTGGTAGTGGATGAGTGTTTCCTGGATTTCGTTTCGGAACCGGAAGTGCATACGCTAAAGGGTGAACTGGAAGGAAAACAATGTCTGTTTCTTCTGAAAGCATTTACCAAACGATACGCGATGGCGGGCTTAAGACTGGGATACGGAATCACATCGAGTGAAACACTGATGGAGAAAATGGAACAACAGCTGCAGCCGTGGAATGTGTCGATGCCGGCGCAGGAAGCGGGGGTTGAGGCGTTAAAAGAAACCGCGTATGTAGAAAAAGCAAGAGAACTGATCTTTCAGGAACAGGCATTTCTGAAAGACGGGCTGAAAGCGTGTGGATATCCGGTGCTGGACTCCCAGGCAAATTATGTGTTCTTTGAGGGAGAGCCGGATCTGTATGAAAAACTTCTGGAAGAAGGCGTGATGATCCGGGACTGCAGCAACTATCCGGGCCTCTGGAAAGGGTGTTATCGGATCGCGGTGAAGCTGCATAACGAAAACGAACAGTTATTACGGAAGATTCGGAAAGTGAGGAGATGAATCATGGCAAAAGCAATTATGATACAGGGAACCATGTCAAATGCGGGAAAAAGCCTGCTGGCAGCCGGACTGTGCCGGATCTTTAAACAGGATGGTTATCGGGTAGCACCGTTTAAATCACAGAATATGGCACTGAATTCCTTTATCACCGAAGAAGGACTCGAGATGGGACGAGCACAGGTCATGCAGGCGGAAGCGGCAGGCATCAAGCCTTCCGTTCTGATGAATCCGATCCTGTTAAAACCGACTAATGATGTAGGCAGCCAGGTGATCGTAAACGGCGAAGTTCTTGGAAATATGAGCGCACGCGATTATTTTGCCTACAAAAAGAAACTGATCCCGGATATTATGAAAGCGTATGATACTCTGGCGGCGGAAAATGATATCATCGTGATCGAGGGCGCAGGAAGTCCGGCGGAGATCAACTTAAAGCAGGATGATATCGTCAATATGGGTATGGCAAAGCTTGCAAAAGCCCCGGTGCTTTTGGTTGGAGATATCGATCGCGGCGGCGTATTTGCCCAGTTGATCGGTACGGTGATGCTTCTGGAAGACGAGGAAAAAGAGATGGTAAAGGGTCTGATCATCAACAAATTCCGCGGCGACAAAACCATTCTTGATCCCGGTGTGGAGATGCTCGAAGAACGAAGCGGTATCCCGGTGGTCGGTGTGGCGCCGTACCTGCAGATTGAAGTGGAAGACGAAGACAGCCTGACTGAACGGTTTGACAGCCAGCAGGAAGTGGGACAGATTGATATCGCGGTGATCCGGGTTCCACGGATTTCTAACTTTACAGATTTTAATCCATTTGAAAATATTCCGGGTGTGTCTCTTCGATATGTAAAGCATATCCATGAACTGAAGCATCCGGATATGGTGATTCTCCCGGGAACAAAAAATACGATGGGAGATCTGCAGTGGATGCGGGAGAGCGGAATGGAAGCGGCAGTCCTCAAACTGGCAGCAGCCGGAACCGTGATTTTCGGTGTCTGTGGCGGCTATCAGATGTTAGGGGAAACCCTTTCCGATCCGGATGGCGTGGAAGCGGGTGGAACCATGAAAGGTATGGGACTGCTTCCGATGGATACCGTATTTGCAGACGGAAAGACCAGAACCAGAGTCAGCGGTACATTCGGACAGGTAGAGGGCGAACTTTCCGAGCTTTCCGGTGTGGAACTGGAAGGGTATGAGATTCATATGGGTGTGACGACTTTACATGAAGGGGCATCCCCGCTGACAACGATCCGGGATCATGCAAAGACCACAGAGGAAAAACAGGATGGTGCGTATACTTCCCGTGTCTATGGCACCTATGTTCACGGTGTATTTGACAAAGAAGGTGTGGCGGAGGCTGTGATCCGGGCACTGGGGAAAAAGAAGGGAATTGATACCTCAGAGATGAAAGGTGTGGATTTTCAGACATTCAAGGAGACACAGTACGATATTCTGGCAGCAGCGCTGCGGGAACATCTGGATATGAAGGCAATATATGAGATTCTGGAAGCAGGGGTATAAGTTATGAAAATAGAACTGGAAAATGTAAAACCAAGAGATATTGAACGCAGAAGCTTTGAGATCATCACGGAAGAACTGGGCGACCGGAAACTGGACCCGGACAAAGAACTGATCATCAAACGCTGTATCCATACAAGTGCAGACTTTGAATATGCGGACAGTCTGTGTTTTTCTGACAATGTCGTGGCAAAAGCCATGGATGCGATCCGCCAGGGTGCCTGCATCGTTACGGATACCCAGATGGGCAGATCAGGCATCAACAAACGTGCCCTCGCCCGTTACGGCGGCGAGGTTTACTGCTTCATGTCCGATGAGGATGTGGCAGCCACAGCGAAGGCAAACGGAACCACAAGAGCCACTGCAAGTATGGATAAGGCAGCACAGCTGGACAAACCACTGATCTTTGCGATCGGTAACGCTCCGACCGCTCTGGTACGGCTCTATGAACTGATCGAAGAGGGAAAACTGAATCCGGCACTGATCATCGGCGTTCCGGTAGGATTTGTCAATGTGGTACAGTCCAAAGAACTGATCATGAAAGCGGATGTCCCATATATCGTGGCACGGGGAAGAAAAGGCGGAAGCAATATCGCAGCGTGCATTTGCAATGCGTTACTGTATATGATCGATGATCGGAGAGATTAGACGATAACAGAAAAAAACAGAAATGTGCTTGTATAAAATACCATATGTGTGATAAAATATTATGCAAGGAAAGCACCCATGACAGGGTGAGGTAGCCTCCCGAGGTTATGGTACCGTTTGACGGAATACATAAGAAGGGAGGTGGCGCGATGACAGCTTATGAAATTCATTCGATTGTTCTTGGAATATTGGCATTATTGATATCTCTTGGTAACATGTTCGTAGCGTTGCTTACCTTTTTCGATAAGAGAAAGAAGCGAAAATAAAAAAGCCTATCCTGTCAGCCCACAGGATAGGCCGCGTCCTTAAGGACATAAGTTAAAGCCTAAACTCGGAGCATCCACCATTGGAGTGGGTGCTTTCTGTTACATTGCAAATCAATAATTGATCCAATGGATCAGTTTTGATTTAATTAAATACTATCACTTTGTATCAAAGAATTCAAGTGTTTTATATGTGAAAGATTGAAATAGAAGATAATGAGGTTGCTGAGAACGGAGTGAACAGTAACGATAGTGAGGGACAGGCGATAAAGAATATGAAACAACAGCTACAAAGAAAAGCAATCAACCAATTCCCATACGGCGAAGCCCACATGCACATTTTCATGAACGGCACAGACTATAAAAAAGCCGTAGCCGACCAGAAAAATGGTGTCTGCGACCGGGTGATCCACGCGCATCTTGCGGAATACCGGAAGCGCGGAATCACCTGGCTGCGGGAAGGCGGGGATATCTACGGAACATCAAAACGGACGATGGAACTGGCACCTGCCTATGGGATCACCTACCGGACACCGATCTTTGCCGTTCACAAAAAGGGGCACTACGGAGCGATCGTGGGAAGAGGTTACGAAACCATGCAGGAGTACAGGGAATTGATCAGGGATCTGCGCCGGCAGGGCGGACATTTCGTGAAAATTATGATCTCCGGCATCATGGACTTTACTCATGGAGGCCTGACGGAACCTTCACTTGCCGACAGTGAGATCCGCGAACTGATCCATATTGCCCATGAAGAAGGTTTCCCCGTCATGGCACATACAAACGGCAGTCAGGCAGTCCGGGCAGCAGCTCTCGCAGGTGTGGACAGTATCGAACATGGAAACTTCTGCGACGAAGATGCGCTTCAGGCACTTGCAGCTTCCGATGCTGTCTGGGTACCTACGATAGTAACAGTAAAAAATCTTCTCGGAGACGGACGGTTTCCGGAACAAGTAGTGAAAAATATCTGGGAAGGACAGAAAAAAGCATTACTCCGCGGGTATCAGCTCGGAGCAAAACTTGCTCTCGGAAGTGATGCCGGAGCCTATCGTGTCCTCCACGGTCAGGGACTTCTTGATGAATACCGGGCTTTCCGGGAGATTCTGGAAGAAGACTTCCCGGACTGGGAAAAGCGGATCCGGAACGGTGACCGGCTGATAAAAGAAAGATTTTCTTAGAGCGTGTCTGAAAAAGAACCCTACAGGCAGGAATTCCCGGTTGCAAAAAAATAAAAAGCTGTTATAATAAAGAAGATTTTAATTAGTATAAAAATGCACTCACACTGTATAGATATGCAGAAGGATGAATCAGCCGGAAAACTATATGCAGATTCGTGAGTACACAAGAATAACAGGAGGATAAGAGTATGAAAAAGGCAGTTGTATTTGCACTGACAGGTATTATGGCAGTATCCATGTTCGGATGCGGCAGCAAAAAACAGGTAGAGGTATCCAGTGTTGATGATCTGAAAGATCTGACCATTGGTGTGCAGACCGGTACTACCGGAGACAGCTATGCCAGCGATGCAGTAGCAAATGATTCTCAGATGAAACGTTACAACAAAGGTGCGGATGCCATCCAGGCTCTGAAGACCGGTAAGATCGATGCGGTTGTGATCGACTCTCTGCCGGCTCAGAAGTTTGTAGATGCCAACGATGATCTGAAGATCGTAGAAAATATCTGGGAGCCGGAAGAATATGCGATCTGTCTGAAAAAAGGAAATACAGAACTGACAGAGAAAATGAATGCGGCCATCAAGGAACTGAAAGAGGATGGAACTCTGGATAAGATCATGGCAAACTACATCGGTGATGACCAGGGAAGCTATCAGTACGAGACTCCGGAAGGAACCGAGTATATCAACGGTACTCTGACCATGGCTACCAACGCAGAGTTCGAGCCTTGGGAGTACAAAGAGGGAGATAACATCGTAGGTATCGATGCAGATATGGCGAAAGCAATCTGTGATAAGATGGGTTATGATCTGAAAATTGACGATATGGCATTTGAATCTATCCTGGCAGCTGTTTCCAGCGGTAAGGCTGAGTTTGGTGCAGCTGGTATGACTGTGACAGATGAGAGAAAAGAGAGTGTTGATTTTACAGATACTTATGCAAATGCTTCTCAGGTAGTAATTGTCAGAAAGTAGGAAAATAATATGGGATTTTTAAGTCATTGGTTCCACAGGTATTTTGTGGATAATGGGGCTTCCAGTTGGTGGTTGACGGGGTTGCGGAATACGTTGCTGATTACGGTGCTGGCGCTTTGCATTGGTGTGGTGCTTGGGTTTACGGTGGCGATTATTCGGTCGACTCATGAGCAGACTGGGAAGCTGAAGGTACTGAATGTGATTTGTAAGGTGTATCTGAGTATTATCCGTGGTACGCCTACGATGGTTCAGGTGCTGATTTTTAACTTTGTTATTTTTGCTTCCATCGCGGTGAATGAAGTTATCGTTGGTGGTGTGGCATTTGGTATTAACTCCGGTGCGTATGTGGCGGAGATTGTGCGGTCGGGTATCATGTCTATCGATAAGGGACAGATGGAGGCCGGACGGAGCCTGGGACTCAGTTCCGGGCAGACGATGAAGCTGATCATCATGCCGCAGGCATTTAAAAATGTACTGCCGGCGTTGATTAATGAGATGATCGTGCTGTTGAAAGAAACTTCTATCATCGGTTACATTGGTATGACCGATATCACAAAAGCAGCGACACTGGTGCAGAGCCGTACCTATGAAGCTTTCGTACCGTTGATTGCAGCAGCAGTATTTTACTGGGTACTGGTAACGATTCTGACATACTTTATGGGTAAACTGGAGAGGAGGTTGAGAAGAAGTGACCGCAAATAAAGGAAAAGTTTTATTGCAGGTACAGGGACTGGAAAAGAAATTCGGTGACAACCAGGTTCTTGACGGCATCACAACCGATATCTGTCAGGGCGAAGTGGTAGCGGTTATCGGTCCTTCCGGTTCCGGAAAATCTACGTTTCTTCGTTCTCTGAACCTTCTGGAAGTGCCTACCGGTGGTCAGATCCTTTTTGAAGGTGTGGACATTACCGATCCGAAAGTCGATATCAACCGTCACCGCCAGAAAATTGGTATGGTATTCCAGCAGTTTAACCTGTTTCCACATAAGACCGTTAAGGAAAATATTATGCTGGCTCCGGTTACGCTCGGACTGACGAAAGAAGACGAAGCTGCAAAAATAGCGGAAGAACTTCTCGCCCGTGTAGGACTTCCGGATAAAGCGGATGCTTACCCGGACAGCCTTTCCGGTGGTCAGAAGCAGCGAATCGCAATCGCCCGTGCACTGGCGATGAATCCGGATGTCATGCTTTTTGACGAGCCGACTTCAGCGCTTGATCCGGAGATGGTTGGAGAAGTACTGGAGATCATGAAGGAACTGGCACAGAGCGGTATGACCATGGTGGTTGTTACCCACGAGATGGGATTTGCAAGAGAAGTTGCAACCAGAGTTCTCTTCATTGATGAAGGAAAGATCCAGGAAGAAAATGTTCCGGAAGAGTTTTTCGCACATCCGAAGAACGCGAGACTACAGGAATTTTTATCGAAAGTATTATAAAATAATGAGCAATGACTGGAAATGGTCATTGCTCATTATTGCGTTGAACATATTTCTGTACAGGGGGAAATTTATATGGACAAGATAATGATGTGGATCATGGCAATCTGTGCTCTGATCGGTGGAACGGACCGGTTGCTGGGGAATCGTCTGGGGCTGGGAAAACGATTTGAGGACGGATTTCAGCTCCTTGGACCGACAGCGCTTTCCATGGCTGGACTGATTTGCATTACGCCGTTGGTATCACTGGGATTGGAATACACGATTGTGCCATTTTATCGTATGCTTCATCTGGATCCAGGTATGCTGGGTGGGATTCTGGCTCTTGATATGGGAGGCTACCAGCTTTGTAAAGAACTGGCACTGGATCCTGCGATTGGAAGATACGGAGGAATTATCGTTGGTGCTACGCTTGGCTGTACGATTACTTTTACGATTCCGGTAGGGATGGGAATGTTAGGCGAGCGGGAGAAGCCATTGTTTGCAAAAGGAATATTAGCAGGTTTGAGTGCGCTGCCTGTCGGAATTTTGGTGGGCGGACTGTTGTGCGGTCTTTCTATTGGGAAATTGCTCATTCAGAGTCTTCCGGTATTTCTTCTGGCGCTACTGTTGATACTGGGACTTTCCCGATTCCCGGATGGGATGATTCGTGGATTTCGTGTTTTTGCAGAAATAATTCGTGGTGCAGGAACAATTGGCATTGCTCTGGGAGCATTTTCCTACATGACCGGAGTGCAGCTGCTTCCGGAGATGGCAGGTCTGGATGAGGCACTGGGGGTAGTTTCCTCTATTGGGATTGTTCTTTTGGGCAGTCTGCCATTTGCAGAGATTTTGCAGCGCCTGCTGAAAAAACCGCTGGAATGGGTGGGCGAGAAGATTGGTCTTGGACGACTTGGTACTGCGGGACTTCTTGTGGGAATTGTCAGTGCCTTGCCTGTGATAGCAGATATGAAACAGATGAACGAGAGAGAAATTGTGATGAATGCAGCTCTTCTGGTGTGTGGAACATCCATGGTGGCAGCACATCTCGGATTTGTCCTGGGTGTGGATGCTCCGGCGACAGGAGCACTTCTGGCTGGAAAACTGACCGGGGGCATTGCAGGAGTCTGGATGGCATGGCAGATCATGAAAAAGACTGAAAGTAGCAGAGACAGATAGATACAAATCTAAAATACAGGTATAGAAATACAGAATTTTAAGTTGAGTTTTTCTGACAATATGGTATACTAAATATTATGACGCGTGTGATACGGAGTAGAAAAGACTGAAATTACATATACAACCGGCATCCGTATAGAAAAGTCAGAGATACGAAAGGATATAGAACTATGAATCAGGAAAACTTACAGACAGGAAGACAGGAGGCAATCCAGGGATTCGATATTGAGGGAATATTTCTGGAATGTACACCTTGTGGAAATGGTCATATTAATGATACTTTTATGATGTCATTTGACAGAAACGGGGAAACACATCGGTATTCTCTGCAGCACATGAACCGGTCCGTATTCAAGGATCCGGTTTCTCTGATGAATAATATTCTTCATGTGACTGCTTATCTGAAAGAGCAGATTAAGGCACAGGGTGGAGATCCGCAGAGAGAAACACTGGATTTTGTATGTGCTAAGAATGGAGAATCGTATTTTGTAGACAGTTTTGGAGAGTACTGGAGAGCCTATCATTTTATAGAAGATGCATATGCACTGGATGAAATAAAGGATCCGCAGGATTTTTATGAGAGTGCTGTGGCATTTGGAAATTTTCAGAGAATGCTGGCAGATTTTCCGGCAGATACACTGACAGAAACTATTGCCGGATTTCATGATACCAAGGCACGGTTTGCAGCGTTCGAAAAAGTAGTAGAAGAGGATGTATGCGGAAGAGCAGCTGAAGTGCAGAAAGAGATTCAGTTTGTGAAGGATCGCTATGATGTGGCATGTGTGCTGGGTGATTTGTTAGAAGCTGGTGAACTTCCACTTCGTGTAACGCATAACGATACCAAGTCAAACAATGTTCTGATGGATAATGCGACCGGCAAAGGTCTTTGTGTCATTGACCTGGACACAGTAATGCCGGGACTGGCGGTAAATGATTTTGGTGATTCCATTCGTTTCGGCGCGAGTACAGGTACGGAGGATGAAAAGGATCTTTCCAAAATTTCCTGTGATATGGAACTGTATGATATCTATACAAAAGGTTTCGTAGAAGGATGCAGCGGTGCGCTGACGGATATGGAGATTGAGTGTCTGCCGATCGGAGCGAAGGTTATGACCTATGAGTGTGGAATGAGATTCTTGACAGATTATCTGTCCGGGGATACATATTTTAAGATTGATTATCCGACACACAACCTGGATCGCACGAGAACACAGCTGAAACTGGTGTGGGATATGGAACAGAAGTGGGAGCAGATGCAGGAGATTGCTCGGAAGTATAAAAATAAATAGAGTTGTGATAACGGATAGACAGGACTAACGGATAAAAGGACGAGCCTGCTCCGTAACCTCAGACAACCGCTGGCAATGCAACTTTGAACTAAATTCCCATGCGCGCTTCGCGTGCTACATCATGAATAAAACCGGAGTTGAATCCGGAAGTTTTTTACAAAAAGATATTGTTTCCTATGTAAGTGTGTTGCATCGGAAATGATATCTTTTTTGTTTAGAAAAGATTGTGGAATAAACATATCATCCGTTATACTAAAAGTAACGGTAAAGATCGTTAGCGGCTTGGGCCTGTAGCCCGTGAGCTAAATTGATTTCCGGTACTCTCATTTGCACCACCATCTGTCCAGCCATTTCTGGCGAAAGGACGTACAGTAAACTGACAAAAGACAGAGTACCGTGCCGTAAATAAGATCCGGAGGTATTGATATGGATAAAATTTACGACATTTGTTGTGGTATTGATGTACACAAAAAACTGATTGTTGCCTGTCTGAACCATAAATGCAAGAAAGAACTCCGGGAGTTCGGTGCGACCACCCGGGAACTGAACCGACTGCAAAAGATGCTTGAAGGAGCCAATATCAAACTGTCAGGAAGCATATCAGTATCATAAAGAGGAACTTCGTCTGATACTGAAACGGTGACAGATGATGAGCAGCAGACGGTATGTGGAAGAAGTGAAAAAACTGGTCGAAGAAGAAGATCTTGATGAAATATTGCTTGGTATACCAGAGAAACCGGACAACTTTGGAAAGAGAATTCTGGCAAAAGCGAAGTACGATGTTGTAAAAAGAAATTAAGGCAGAATGTTGCAAAAATGTAACATTCTGCCTTCTTTTTTGGCGTCACCTGAAAAAATGTTACAAAACCATCAGAAATGTTAAAAAACAATTAAATATATCGAAAAATAGAAAAAAGTGGGTTCTTGATATCAAAAATACTGTCGTTTTTCATGAAAAAGTGGGAGCAAATTCGTGAAATAAGTAGAAAAAATATAGATTCTATTGACTTCATTTAGAAATGTGAATAGAATATTACAAAAGTATGAAAAAAATAGAAGAACGAAGAGGAATAGAAATGGAACAATTAAAGAAGGCCTGGAATTCTCTTCGGACGATGCTTCTGCGGGCAGTCAGAGAACGGAAAAAAGAATGTCTGGCAGTGGGAGCAGGCGCAGCGGTGATCATCGCGGGTGTTGGAAGTCTGATGGGCGGCAGACCGACGATCATAAAGCAGACAGAGGGAGTGGAAGTTACGCAGGAAGCAGTCGGACAAAAAGAGGAAGAGTCGGATACCGGAGACGATGACCCTGACCCTGACGGGTCGATCCCCTGTGGCTATGCAGGGGTAATCGATGGTATTCAGGCTACGAAAGGGCTGACGAAGAGTTATCGGGCTGTTGGAGGTCCGTGTGAGACGGTTCTCGTGGGACAGTGGATGATCCGAACCGAAACAGTGGCAAAGTTGGATGTGGGAACCCGAATGATTCAGGCGGTGGAGGCTGCAGATCAGCAGACGGAAGATTTGACGAAACAGATGCGTATGTCAGATAAAGACTATGAAAATCTTCTGTCGATCGTGGAGGCAGAAGCCGGTGGAGAAGATCTGGAAGGAAGAATCATGGTTGCGGATGTTATTTTAAACCGTGTGGCGAATGATCAGTTTCCGGATAATGTAACTTCCGTGATCTGGGACCGGACAGGAGGAAGCCCACAGTTTTCGCCGACCGAAGATGGAAGAATCTATACCGTAACGGTTTCGGATGATACGAGAGAAGCAGTAAATCGTGCGATCGATGGGGAAGATCTGTCGCAGGGGGCGTTGTATTTTATTGCAAGAGACCAGGCAGACGAAAAAAACGTAAAATGGTTCGATGAGAAACTGACTTTTCTGTTTGAACATGGCGGGCACAGTTTTTATGCCTGATATCAGTGATATGTTTTGAACGAAACGATGGAAGCATATTTTGCGATCGGAAATCCGAGAAAATAGGATTGCCAGAAAAAGTGACCTGTGCTATAATTCTAAACTATAGTGATTTACTACATAAAAGCATAAAAATATGTGAGGAGTGTACAGAATGGAAGTATTATACAGAAGTACCAGAGGAAATGGAAGTACAGTAACTGCATCAAATGCAATCTTAAAAGGTCTTTCCGAAGATGGCGGGTTATTTGTACCGGATCAGATTCCGGCACTGGAGGTTCCCATGGAGCAGCTGGCACAGATGTCTTATCAGGAAGTTGCCTATGAAGTAATGAGTCGTTTTCTGACTGATTTTACAGAGGAAGAACTGAAAAAATGTATTCAGTCTGCTTATGATCAGAAATTTGATACCGATGTCATTACACCTCTTGTAAAAGCAGATGGCGCTTATTATCTGGAGTTATTCCACGGATCTACCATTGCTTTCAAAGATATGGCTCTGTCGATTCTTCCATATCTGCTGACAACAGCAGCAAAGAAAAACGGTGTGACCAATGATATCGTGATCCTGACCGCAACCTCCGGTGATACCGGAAAAGCAGCGATGGCAGGTTTTGCAGATGTACCGGGAACAAAAATCATCGTATTTTACCCGAAGGACGGTGTAAGCCCGATCCAGGAAAAACAGATGGTAACCCAGAAAGGTGACAATACTTACGTTGTTGCGATCCGCGGAAACTTTGATGACGCGCAGACCGGCGTGAAGAAAATCTTCAACGACAGTGAGATGAAAGCAGAGCTGGCAGATGCAGGTTATCAGTTTTCTTCTGCAAACTCAATCAATATCGGTCGTCTGGTTCCACAGATTGTATATTATGTATACGCATATGCAAATCTGTATAAAACAGGACAGATCCAGCCAGGTGAAGAGATTAATGTAGTGGTTCCTACCGGTAACTTTGGAAATATTCTGGCAGCGTACTATGCAAAAAATATGGGACTGCCGATCAAAAAACTGATCTGTGCATCCAATGATAATAAAGTTCTGTTTGATTTCTTTACTACAGGAACTTATGATAGAAACAGAGAATTTATCCTGACAACATCACCGTCTATGGATATTCTGATCTCCAGCAACCTGGAACGTCTGATTTACAGAATTGCAGGAAATGATCCGGAGAAAAATAAAGTTCTGATGGAAGAGCTGACAAAAGATGGTGCTTATCATATCACAGACGAGATGAAAGCACAGCTGGCTGATTTCTATGGAAACTATGCGACAGAAGAAGAGACTGCGGAGACGATCCGAAAGATCTACAAAGACTGTGGTTATGTGATTGATACACATACCAGTGTTGCTGCAACCGTATATGGTAAATACACAAAAGAAACCGGTGATACAGCCAAAACTGTTATTGCATCTACCGCAAGCCCGTATAAGTTCACAAGAAGCGTGATGGAAGCAATTGATGAAGGCAAATATGCTTCCATGGGTGATTTTGAACTGATCGATCAGCTGTCTGAGATTTCCGGCGTTGCTGTACCGAACGCGATCGAAGAGATCCGCAATGCAGAAGTGCGTCACAATACCGTTGCAGAGGTGGCAGAGATGCCTGCTGTTGTGAAGAATATTCTTGGTATTAAATAAACTAAATATTCGCTGAAAATTTGATATTTTTGTACATTATTCCTTGAAATACAACATAGACTAGGGTATAATACAATAAGAAATAACACCTGGGGTGTGCGATCCTCTCTTTATTTTGAACCTACATTTACGTTTATGGGACTCCTATATTGTTGATTGGATGTCAGGCCGTCATTACGCAGCGGAAGACAAAAGAGATACTGCGGTCACCCACCTAGCAGTCGCTAGGCGTCAAAAAAAGGGAAACGGCACTCCGGGGTTATAAAAAAAGAAAATGAGGAGTCAGAAAATGACTCTTTTTTTATGTGATTACATAGTTGCTCGGCAGAAAATCAGGAAGCGGCTGGAATGGAGGATAAGATGAGTGTAGAGAAACAGAGTTTTGGAACAACGAAAAAAGGGGAAGCCATTTCTTTGTATACGGTAACCAATAAAAACGGTATGGTAATGAAAGTGACAGATTTTGGTGCGATTCTGGTAAGCGTGCTGGTGCCGGATAAAAACGGAGTTCTGACCGATGTAGTACTCGGATATGATCACGGAGAAGATTATCAGGTAAATCCACCACATTTCGGTTCTACGATCGGAAGAAACGGAAACCGTATCAACGGAGCATCTTTCATGCTGAATGGAAAGAAGATCCAGCTGACACCGAATGAAAACGGAAATAACCTGCACAGCGGTCCGGATGGATTTGAATTTATGATGTGGGAAGCTGAGACAAAAGAACAGGCAGTTGCCTTCCATCATCACAGCCCGGACGGAGAACAGGGATTTCCTGGAAACTTCGATGTGACAGTTACTTATACACTGACAGATGACAATGCTGTAGAGATCCATTACGAAGGAATTTCCGATCAGGACACCGTAGCCAATATGACCAACCACAGCTACTTTAACCTGGGTGGACATGATTCCGGTAATGTATATGAACAGACCATGCAGCTGAATGCAACCACATATACACCGGTGATCGATTCCAAATCCATTCCTACCGGTGAGGTCGCTACTGTAGTCGGAACTCCGATGGATTTCACACAGCCGAAAGCAATCGGTAAAGAGATCGATGCGGACTTTGAACAGCTGCAGATGACAGGCGGATATGATCATAACTTTGTACTGGACAAACCGGAAGGAGCTTTTGACTGGATGGCAAAAGCATACTGTGAAAAAACTGGAATCGCGCTGGAAGCTTATACAGACTGTCCGGGTGTTCAGTTCTACGCAGCAAACTTTTTAGATAACGAAAAAGGAAAAAATGGTGCGGTATATGATAAACGCCATGCATTCTGCCTGGAATCCCAGTACTGCCCGAATGCGGTCAACGATACGCATTTTGCACAGCCATTCCTGAAGGCAGGAGAAAAATACGATACAAAAACAGTATATCGTTTTCTGGTAAAATAAGAAAAGAAGAATAAGAGGACGCTGTATCCGGTATAACATTCCGAATACAGCGTCTTTTTAACTTGTTTTACTGTCTGTCAGTCATTGTTCAGTGAATCAACTTTGATCGACAGAAAAAAACACAACCCGTCCCGCTGGATAATTTTTTGAAAAATGCCATATACTGAAATATGGGAAAAAATGGTGAAACAAATAAAAATATTCCATGGAAATGGATACTGACGATTGCAGGAACGGTACTGTTTTTTATTTTACTCTTTCTGATGGGAATACGGGAAGGGAGACAGAAACGGGAAGAGGAAAATGATTATCTGGAAAAATTACAGGCGGAACAGCAGATGGCAAAAGTCGGGACTTCCGGGGAAAATATAAAGGAAGAACAGACGGAAAATGAAAGAAAAGAAAATCAGGATGTATCACAGGAGGATTTCGCAAATCTGGAAAATGAAACGAAGAAGGACAGAAAGGAGGACACGATCCGGGTACTGATCTCCGTCGACGGAACGGAACATTATGTTCATTCAGAGGTGCGGATATCCTGCCCGGGAGCCTACTGTGTGAAGGGAGATTTTACGGTGCAGGAGGAGGCGGGCATGGAACTTTGCCTGTCGGAACAGATGCAGCCGGGGCAGACTGTCTGGGTAGAACCGACAGAAGCGACAACACCGCTGACATTGGAATCTGTCAGAAGAAATCAGGGAGCACCTGCCTATCGGGGAATCCTGGAAGTGACAAGAGAGGAAGAGGGATTTCGGATCATTAATCAGGTGGATCTGGAATCGTATCTGAAAGGAGTTGTACCAAGTGAGATGCCTGCTGATGCACCTGTGGAAGCACTCTGTGCACAGGCGGTCTGCGCGCGAACCTATGCGGTACGCCAGATCAGAGAACAACGAATGGCAGAATGGAATGCAGATGTGGATGATACGGTTTCCTGTCAGGTGTATAACAATATTCCGGAGCAGGAAACAAGCAATCAGGCGGTGGATACTACCTGTGGGATGGTGATGCTCTGTGGCGGAGAGCCGATCGAAGCCTACTTTTTTTCGACTTCCTGGGGATATACCGATACGGATGAAGTCTGGGATGCAAAGAAAAGCGCGTCTTATCTGAAAAGTGTTGCAGTGAGCCATCAGGCAGTGGAAGCTATGGCAGCCGGGAATGGCGCAGAAGAGCAGACAGGAACGGCAAAGCAGACAGACATGTCAGAAACATATTTCCGGGAACTGATATCGCAGACAGAAGCGGGAGATTATGAAAAAGAAGATATCTGGTATCGATGGAAAGTGAGTATTCCCTGGGAGGTGCTGAAGGAGCGAAGTGAGAGACAGTATCCCCAGATTGGCACATTTACCGGTTTAGCGATACAGGAAAGAAATCCCGGCGGAGGGGTAAAAATGCTGGAGATTCAGGCAGACAAACAGAGTGTGACACTGGAAAATGAATATGCGATCCGAAAGTTTCTGTCAGTAAAAGGGCTGTCTATTATCAGAAATGATGGAAGTACCTGTAACACGATGGAACTGCTGCCGAGTGCCTGTTTTGTGATCGATACCGGGAACGAACAGGGAATTGATTTGTTGGTATTTACCGGTGGCGGTTATGGGCATGGCGTGGGGATGAGTCAGAACGGAGCAAAGCATCTTGCGGAAGACGGAATGGGTTGGCGGGAGATCCTGCAGGTTTTTTATCGGAATATTACGATAGAAAACTTGCAGGATTTCTGAAAAAATAGTATGATAAAAATAAGTATATAAAAAATAGATATTGCGCAGAAAGGAAAACAAAATGAAAAAGTTCATAAAAATCATGACCGGATTCATGAACCGCATGGCTCAGGATCATGTGAGCGCATTTGCCGCACAGGCAGCCTTCTTTATTTTGATGTCCTTTGTGCCCTTTTTGATGCTTTTGCTTCCGCTGGTCACCTATGTTTCGATTACGAAAGATATGGTTGTGGAGATGATTTTGCAGGTGATGCCGGATGCAGGGGATTTTCGAAGTTTTCTTTTGAGTATTATTCAGGAAGTTTATGATAAGTCGACTGCAGTGGTACCGATCAGTGCGATCTTTACCCTGTGGAGTGCGGGAAAAGGTCTGCAGGGACTGACGAACGGGGTAAATGCGATTTACCATGTAAAAGAGACAAGAAATTATGTGGTAACCAGGATCCGGTCCGCTTTGTATACGCTGGTTTTTATCCTTGCCGTTATCGGAAGTCTGATCCTTCTGGTATTTGGTAACAGTATCCAGAAGCTTCTGACGCGATACATTCCGGCGCTGGCGCGAGTGACAGCTTATATCATTGGCATGCGTACCGCGGTTTCTCTGGTCGTACTGGCACTGATTTTCCTGATGGTCTATAAATTTCTGCCGAACAGGAAAACATCTTTTCGAAGCCAGGTACCTGGTGCGGTGATTTCTGCGGTGGCATGGTCGCTGTTTTCCTTGGGATTTTCCGTTTATCTGGACTATTACGACGGATTTTCCAATATGTACGGAAGCCTGACAACGATTATTTTAATCCTTTTATGGCTGTATTTCTGTATGTATATCGTTCTGATCGGGGCAGAGATCAACGCCTACTTTGAAGAACGTCTTCGCAGACTGCACCGGGTGGCGAGCGAGCGAATCCGCAATGAGTATCAGGGACTGCTACGGGGAATCCGGGAAAATGATCCGGAAGAAGAGAAAACAGAGGAAAAGAAAGAGCAGTAGCAAAGAGGGCGGGAATCAGAAATAGAACTTGACAGATAAGAAGATTCATACTATAATTGATGCCGATAGAAAAAGCTGTGAAAGTGTCAGTAGATATGTATTTTCTTACAGAGAGAAGGAGTCACCGGCTGCAAGCTCCTTTAAGTTCAGATGCATATTGAGATTCCCACCGGAGCTGCTTCTCTGAAAATACAGTAAGAGAAGACGTACAGACGCGTTAAGTCTTAATGAGTGTCCGTTAATTTTTTAATCGGAAATCAGGGTGGTACCGCGAGATTATGAGATAGTTGCCTCGTCCCTCCAGGAAACTGGAAGGACGGGGCTTTTTTTGCACTGCATATCAATAATTGATCCACCGGACCAATTTTGATTCGCAAAGCGTATTTTACTCGTTGCCTTGCATCCGCCCCAAACAAATAGAAAAGGAGAACTGCCATGAGCAATAGTATCAAAGAAACATTACAGGCGATTCTGGATGAAGCTTCTGAGAAGATTGAACAGTCCGATGCCCTGGACAAACTGAATGATGTAAGAGTAAATTTCCTTGGTAAAAAAGGACAGCTTACTTCTGTACTGAAAGGTATGAAAGATGTAGCTCCGGAAGACCGCCCGAAAGTAGGACAGATGGTCAACGAAGCCAGAGCAAAGATCGAAACCATGATGGAGGAGACAAAAACCCGTCTGGAGAAAGAACTGCGGGAAGCAAAGATGGCAGCAGAAGTCATCGATGTGACTCTGCCGGCTAAGAAAGCAAATGTAGGACATCGTCATCCGAATACCATTGCTCTGGAAGAAGTAGAAAGAATCTTCATCGGTATGGGTTATGAAGTTGTAGAAGGACCGGAAGTAGAGTATGCGGACTACAACTTCACCAAACTGAATATTCCGGAAGATCATCCGGCTCGTGACGAACAGGATACCTTCTTCATCACAGACAGCATCCTGCTTCGTTCCCAGACCTCTCCGGTACAGGCGAGAACCATGGAACAGGGCAAACTGCCGATCCGTATGATCGCTCCGGGACGTGTATTTCGTTCTGATGAAGTGGATGCAACACATTCTCCGTCCTTCCATCAGATCGAAGGTCTGGTTATTGACAAACATATCACATTTGCAGACCTGAAAGGTACACTGGAAGAATTTGCAAAAGAACTGTTCGGACCGGAAACAAAAACAAAATTCCGTCCGCATCATTTCCCGTTCACAGAACCGAGTGCAGAGGTTGACGTATCCTGCTTCAAATGCGGCGGCAAAGGATGCCGTTTCTGTAAAGGATCCGGCTGGATCGAGATCCTTGGCTGTGGTATGGTTCATCCGCATGTACTTGAGATGTGTGGCATCGATCCGGAAGAATACACCGGTTTTGCATTTGGTGTAGGTCTGGAGCGTATCGCACTTCTGAAATACGAGATCGATGATATGCGCCTTCTGTATGAAAATGACTACAGATTCTTAAAACAGTTCTAGGAGGATAAAAAGAATGAATACATCTTTATCATGGATTAAAATGTTTGTCCCGGATCTGGACGTTACAGCTCAGGAATATACAGATGCGATGACACTGTCCGGAACAAAAGTAGAAGGATATGAATTACTGGATGCCGATCTGGAAAATATCGTGATCGGACAGATCGAAAAGATCGAAAAACATCCGGATGCAGATAAACTGATCATCTGCCAGGTCAATGTAGGAAATGAAGTAACACAGATCGTTACCGGTGCTCCGAACGTAAAAGAAGGAGACAAAGTTCCGGTTGTTCTTCCGGGCGGAAGAGTTGCAGGCGGACACGACGGTAAGAAAACTCCGGGTGGAATCAAGATCAAAGCCGGAAAACTGCGTGGTGTGGATTCCTACGGTATGATGTGCTCCATTGAAGAACTGGGTTCCACAAGAGAAATGTATCCGGAAGCTCCGGAATACGGAATCTATATTTTCCCGGAAGATGCTACCGTTGGTGCAAGCGCGATCGAAGCACTGGGACTGAACGATGCAGTGATCGAATATGAGATCACTTCCAACCGTGTAGACTGCTACGGTGTACTGGGTATCGCAAGAGAAGCAGCAGCTACTTTCCAGAAAAAATTCGTTCCTCCGGTTGTAACGGCTACCGGTAACGACGAAGATATCAACGATTATGTAAAAGTAACTGTAGAAGATAAAGATCTCTGCCCACGTTATTGTGCAAGAGTCGTAAAAAATGTAAAAATCGGTCCGTCACCGAAATGGATGCAGAGATGTCTGGCAGCCAACGGTATCCGCCCGATCAACAACCTGGTAGATATCACAAACTATGTCATGGAAGAATATGGTCAGCCGATGCATGCCTATGATCTGGATACGATCGCAAACCATGAGATCCATGTACGCCGTGCCGGAAAAGACGAAAAATTTGTTACTCTGGACGGACAGGAACGTCAGATGGATGAAAATGTCCTGATGATCTGTGATGGAGAAAAATCCATCGGTATCGCAGGTATCATGGGTGGAGAAAATTCCATGATCACAGACAATGTAAAAACCGTTCTGTTCGAAGCGGCATGCTTTGATGGTCCGAACATCCGTCTGTCTGCAAAGAGAATCGGACTTCGTACCGATGCTTCCGGAAAATTCGAGAAAGGTCTGGATCCGAATAATGCGCAGGCAGCCATCGACCGTGCCTGCCAGCTGATGGAAGAACTGGGAGCCGGTGAAGTTGTCGGTGGTATGGCTGATGTATATACCAAGAAAAAAGAGCCGGTAAGAGTACCGTTTGAGCCGGAAAAAATCAACAGCCTGCTGGGAACCGATATTTCCAAAGAAGATATGCTGGAGTATCTGTCCAGAGTAGAACTGGCTTATGATGAAGCAACCAACGAGATCGTTGCTCCGACTTTCCGTCATGATATCTTCCGTACCGCAGATATCGCAGAAGAAGTTGCACGTTTCTATGGATATGACAATATCCCGACCACATTGCCAAGTGGTGAGGCAACAACAGGAAAACTGCCATTTAAATTGAGAATCGAAGAAGTGGCAAGAGATGTGGCTGAGTACTGTGGATTCTCCCAGGGATACTGCTATTCCTTCGAAAGCCCGAAGGTATTTGACAAACTGCAGATTCCGGCAGAGGATGAACTGAGAAAAGCAATCACAATCTCCAACCCGCTGGGTGAAGATTTCAGTATCATGAGAACCATTTCTCTGAATGGTATGCTGACTTCTCTGGCAACCAACTATAACAGAAGAAATAAAAATGTCCGTCTGTACGAACTGGGCAATGTATATCTGCCAAAAGAACTTCCTCTGACCGAACTGCCGGATGAACGTATGATGTTCACTCTGGGTATGTACGGAGACGGTGATTTCTTTGATATGAAGGGTGTGGTAGAAGAGTTCTTCGATCAGATCGGTATGCATAAGAAAACTGAGTACGATCCGAAAGCCGGTAAGACTTTCCTGCATCCGGGTCGCCAGGCTCTGATCAGCTACGAAAATGAAGTGATGGGTTATCTGGGCGAAGTGCATCCTGCAGTAGCTGATACCTACGGTATCGGAACGCGCGCATATGTGGCAGTTCTGGATATCCTGAATGTCGTAAAACATGCATCCTTCGACCGCAAATACGAAGGAATCGCAAAATTCCCTGCAGTAAACCGTGACATCTCCATGGTAGTACCGAAAGACATCATGGTTGGACAGATCGAGCATATGATCGCACAGAGAGGTGGAAAGATTCTGGAACACTTCGAACTGTTTGATATTTACGAAGGTGATCAGATCGAAAAAGGATTTAAGTCCGTTGCTTATTCTCTGACCTTCCGCTCCAAAGAGAAAACTCTGGAAGAGGCAGAAATCAATGGCGCTATGAACAAGATCCTGAATGGTCTGGAAGGCATGGGAATCCAGCTTAGAAAGTAAAAAAGATGAAAATATATCTGATTCGTCATGGAGAAACTCCATGGAACACACTGGGACGGCTGCAGGGAAGAACGGATATCGAACTGAACGAAAATGGTATCCGCCTTGCAAAGATCACCGGTGAAAAATTAAAAGATGTGCATTTTGACCTGGCAATCGCAAGCCCGTTAAAGCGGGCTTACGAGACCGCCAGACTGGTACTGGGTGACAGAAATATACCGATTCTTACGGATGAGAGAATAGAAGAGATCAGCTTCGGAGAATGGGAAGGACTTTGCTGTCGAAGGGAGAATTATCAGATTCCGTCAAAAGATTTTGAACAGTTCTTCACGGATCCCTTCGGTTACAAGCCACCGAAAGACGGCGAATCTATTCAGCAGATGATTGACCGCTGCGGTGCCTTCTACGAGGACCTGATCCACAACCCGGACTACCAGAATAAAACAATTCTGATAGCAGCACACGGCTGTTCGACACGGGCCTTTCTCTATTACATTGACGGCCGGAAAAACGACTTCTGGAGAGGTCACGTACCGCCAAACTGCGCGGTAACGATTATCGATGTGAAAGATGGAAAAGCGACGATAGAAGAGCAGGATAAAGTGTACTATAATCCGGAAGATGTTGTAGATTTCTACAAATAAGATATTCAAGGCGTACGCCCCAAATTGCAAAAAGCTCCCCTGCAAAAGCAGTGGGCAGGACGATTTTAAGCTATGTGTTAAGTGCGACTTGTACATCTTATGAAAAGATCCCCATATCACTCGCTTGTCTGCAAATCCGATTGCACAGGCAAAAAAGCCTCAGCGTAGCCCGCTACGCCTACGTTTTTTTACCTGTACACTCGAATCTGCATCCTGCGTGATTGATATGGGGATTTTTTTCAACGATGTACATGATTCGCTGAGAGCCGCTCATCGCCAAGTCTTACTAAACACAGGATCTTAAAACTCGCCCTAACCGCCCGCAAAATGCTTTTGAAAGGCATCTTTTTGCCCTGCTGGGCTGGGTATCGATAAAAATAGTCATTGCGTGCAACTGGAAAGATATGACGAAAAATTAACGATTGTTTCAAATTTGTTTCCCGCAGCTCTCGGCGTCCCCTTAGCCAATAAAAAATATTACTTCATCAGCTTACCAAGATCCGCATAAAACTCCGGATAAGAAATATCCACACAATCCGCCCGCAGTACTTCGACTCCTCCTTCAGAAGCCAACCCAGCCACTGCAAACGACATCGCGATCCTGTGATCCAGATGACTGTCAATAGAAGCATGATGTAACGGTTTGCCACCTCTGATGATCATACCATCATCTGTACCCTCGATATCACATCCCATAGCTCCCAGACTGTTCACCATAATATCCAGTCGGTTCGATTCCTTCACCTTCAGTTCTTCCGCATTTCGAATCACCGTAGTTCCATCTGCATAAGCAGCCAAAACCGCCAGAACCGGAATTTCATCAATCAAAGTCGGGATCAGTTCCCCCTCAATGACCGTACCGTGAAGTTCACTGTGTCGAACCAGAAGATCAGCAACCGGTTCGCCGGCGGCTGTCCGTTCGTTTAACAGGGTGATATCAGCCCCCATTGCCTTGCAGACACGAAGAATCCCATCTCTGGTAGGATTGATTCCCACATCTTTGATCAGCACTTCAGAACCTGGAACCAAAAGAGCAGCCACGATAAAATAAGCAGCGGAAGAAATATCTCCCGGAACAGAAATATCCAATCCGTGAAGTTCCGGATCCGGAGCAATCGAAGCCGTGGTTCCCTCACTGGTGACCTGTGCACCGAAGTGGGAGAGCATCAGCTCCGTATGATTTCTCGAAAGATAAGGTTCCGTAACCGATGTGACACCGTCCGCATACAGTCCGGCAAGCAGGATGCAGGATTTGACCTGCGCAGAGGCTACCGGAGACTGATAATGAATCGCAGTCAATGAGTGTCCCTGAATCTGTAACGGTGCACATTGGTTTCCCTTCAGACTCTCGACCGTAGCACCCATCATAGAAAGCGGTTTGATGATTCTTCCCATCGGCCGGCTCTGGATCGATGCGTCACCGGTAAGTGTTGTGGTAAAATTCTGACCGGCAAGAATACCGGAGATCAGTCGTGTTGTAGTTCCACTGTTACCGGTATCCAGAATCTCTGTCGGAGCAGTAAGCCCGTGAAGGCCTTTCCCATGAATCCGGATTTCCTCCTGCGTATTTTCAATATCGATTCCTAACTTGCGGAAACAGGAGATCGTAGAAAGACAATCTGCTCCCTGCAAAAAATTCGTCACTCTTGTCGTACCGTCAGCCAGTGCACCAAACATCACAGCGCGGTGGGAGATCGACTTGTCTCCCGGAATCTTCACCTCTCCGCGAAGAGGCATTTTTGCCTGCATAAGTTCCATATGTACATCCTCCTTACCGAATATGAAGTGTATAATTCCGTTCTTTCAAAACACCCTGTGCCTTCACACAGGATTCCTCATCATAAAACTCGATCCGAAGAACACCTTCTTCGAATTCTCTGTTGTGAATGATGCCGATATTTTTAATACTAATTGAATTCATCGCAAGCAGTGTGGCAATTGTAGCGATACCACCGGCTTCGTCATAAATATCACAGTAAAAGGCATAAATCTTCTCGATTACTCCTTTGCTCGCTTCCGGAAGAGAATTGCGGTATTCTCTGGAATTACTGAACATATTATAGATTTCATCTGCATCACCATTATCCACCCAGCATTTTGCCTGTACGATCAGGCGGATATACTCGTCGAGCACTTTGGAGATCATTGACCGGTTTTCCAGACAGATCTGCTGCCACATCACAGGAGAAGAAGAGGCAATACGGGTAATATCCTTAAAACCTCCGGCTGCGATCAGTTTCATATTTTCCTCCGGCGTATCCATCTTCTGTACGGCGTTGACCAGCGTAGAAGCGATGATGTGTGGCAGGTGGCTCACAGCTGCGGTGATGTAATCATGTTCTTCATAAGTAAGTACCAGCGGGATCGCTCCCAGAGAAGAAATTAGCTCCATAAACTGTGTCAGGCGTGGGATATCAATCTGTCCGCCCGGCGTCAGAATATAGTAAGCATTTTCAATCAGCATGTCGGTAGCATTTTCAAAACCGGTCTTTTCGGAACCTGCCATTGGATGTCCTCCGATGAAATGATCGTCCAGACCAAGTTTCTGAACCGCCTGATGGATCTCACCTTTTACACTTCCCACATCCGTAATAATACAGTCCGGACTTATATGATCCTTCAGCCATTCAAGATAAGAAATATTGTTGTGAACCGGCGCGCAGAGGAAAATATAATCGCAGGAAGCAAATGCCTCATCTTCTTTCGTACATTTTACATCCACAATACCCTCAGACACGGCAAGATCCAGCGTAGCTTCCGTTCTGGTATATGCAAAAATTCTAGTCTGCGGGTGAAAACGTTTCAGAGATTTGGCGATGGATCCGCCGATCAGCCCCAGACCGATAAATCCTATATTCAGTGAATCACTCATAGTTGTCTGTCAAAATCCTTTCTCCGTAATTACGCGTGTATTTTGCGTACTTTCACCATTGTAAAACACAGGAGGGGAAAAGTCAATGATTTAGCACTTTAAACTATGGAACTTTAACGCCAAAAAGCATAGAAGGAAAAGAGAAGAGAAAAAGGCACACAGTATAGAAAAGACAGTTCCTCTGAGAAAAATTTCATAAAATGAAGATAAAATATACAAAAAAGAAACAATTTAGACACAAAAAACATAAAATATACAAACATAAATCAAAAAAGTTTGGAAAATAATTGTCAATATTTCATAAATAACTTGAAATATTCGAAGAAATTTAGTAATATATAACCATACTAATTTTTGGGAGGTATTACATATGGACGTTTTTAGAACTGACCGAATAAGGAATGTAGTGCTGCTTGGTCATGGCGGAGCAGGTAAGACTACACTGACAGAAGCTATGGCTTATCTTTCAGGTATTACAAATCGTTTAGGCAAGGTGACAGATGGCAATACCATCAGTGATTACGACAAAGAAGAGATCAAGAGAAAATTCTCGATCAGTACTTCCACCGTGCCGGTTGTATGGGATAAGGTAAAAGTAAATATTTTAGATACACCTGGATTCTTTGATTTCGTAGGAGAAGCTGAAGAGGCAGTTGCAGCCGCCGACGCAGCAGTGATCGTGATCTCCGGTAAATCAGGCGTACAGGTAGGAACCCAGAAAGCATGGGAACTGTGTGAAAAATACAGACTGCCGCGTATGTTCTTCGTAACAGAGATGGATATGGATGATGTCAGCTACCGTCAGGTAGTAGAAGATCTGACCGAGCTGTATGGCAAGCGGATCGCTCCGCTGCACATGCCGCTTCGTGAAGATGGAAAATTTGTCGGATATATCAACATCGTAAAGAACAAAGGCCGCCGTTACATTGAAAAAGATAAGAAAGAAGAATGCGAGATTCCGGAATATTCCAAAGAATATCTGGAAAAATACAGAGAGATCTTACTCGAAGCCGTAGCAGAGACCAGCGAAGAATTCATGGATCGCTATTTTGCAGGTGAGGAATTCTCTGTTACCGAGATTTCTGCAGCATTATCCATGTGCGTAGGCGATGGAAGTCTGGTTCCTGTATGCATGGGATCTCCGGTCAACCTGCAGGGGGTTAAGATCCTGTTAGACGATATTTGTGGATACTTCCCGAGCCCGAATCTGAGAGAACGCGCCGGTATCGTAAAATCAACCAGTGAAATTTTCGAAGCTGACTATGATTTCACCATGCCGAAATCCGCACAGGTCTTCAAGACGATCGTAGATCCGTTTATCGGAAAATATTCACTGTTGAAAGTTTGTTCCGGTGTTATCAAGTCCGGGGATACCTTATATAATGTAGAAAGAGAAGAAGAACTGAAGATCGGCAAGCTGTATGTCATGGAAGGATCCAAACCGATCGAGGTTCCGGAACTTCATGCAGGCGATATCGGAGCCGTAGCCAAGATCAACGAACTGCGTACCGGCGATACTCTGGCAACAAAAGCTGTCCCGGTATTCTACGGCAAACCGGAGATTTCCACTCCATATACCTGCAAACGCTACAAAGCAGTGAACAAAGCAGATATGGATAAGATTTCCCAGGCACTCTCCAAGATGTGTCAGGAAGATCTGACAATGAAAGTAGTCAATGATTCTGCAAACCGTCAGACTCTTCTTTATGGCATGGGTGACCAGCATATAGACGTGATCGTCAGCAAACTGCAGGAACAGTATAAAGTGAATGTGGAACTTTCCAAACCGAAAGTAGCTTTCCGTGAGACCATTCGTAAAAAATCAGATATTGATAAAAAATATAAAAAACAGTCCGGTGGACATGGCCAGTATGGTCATGTAAAGATGACCTTTGAACCATCCGGTGATCTGGATACACCATATGTATTTGAGCAGATCGTTGTCGGCGGAGCCGTTCCGAAGAACTACTTCCCAGCAGTAGAAAAAGGTCTGCAGGAATCTGTAGTATCCGGTCCTCTGGCAGCATACCCGGTAGTTGGTGTGAAAGCGGTTCTGTATGATGGATCTTATCATCCGGTAGATTCTTCTGAGATGGCATTCAAGACAGCAACAAAGATGGCATTCAAAGACGGTTTCCTGGCAGCTTCGCCGGTTCTGTTAGAGCCTATCGTAAATATGCAGATCCGTGTACCGGATAAATTTACCGGTGATGTTATGGGTGATCTGAACAAACGACGTGGCCGTGTGCTTGGTATGAACCCGGATAAACAGGGATATACCATCGTAGAAGCAGACGTTCCGGAACTGGAGATTTACGGATATGCAACCATACTTCGTTCCATGACAGGTGGAGCCGGTGATTTCTCTTATACATTTGCCCGTTACGAGCAGGCACCTGGAGATGTACAGGAAAGAGAGATTGAAGCAAGAGCCAGCAAGGTAGACAAAGGGGAAGAATAACCCGACAGTATGAAATAAAGAATAAAAGTGCAAGGGAGAACATCCTGTACAGTTTTAAATGTACAGGATGTTCTTTCTGCTTGCGAAAATATCCGTGAGATTATATAATTCACATAGCTGTGAAAATATTTCATAAAAATTCAATGGGGCCTGACACCATCGACGACCGGCGGTCGAAGGGGCCAGCCAGAAAGGATTATAGAATTATGTACGAAAATGGATATAAAAAACTACAGGACAGTCTGATCGATGTGATTGCAGAGGAACAGGCAAAGCTTGGATATATGAAAGAACCGATCCGGCTGTATTATCCTTTGAGTTCTCTGCATCATTTTTTTGAAAGCGAAGGTGATGCAGAGGCGATGCAGGAGTCACTGGGAGGATTTCCGGAGGCAACAAAAGAAATATTCGGGGAAGTACAGGTATCGCACAAAGGAGATCGTTTCTGCTTCTTCCTGTCGGAACATGCGACAGAATATGTGCACGAACACCGGGACGAGAATGCATTTATCTTTGCACTGGTACAGTTACTTACAAAGCACGGAACGACGTTGGATGAGGTAAAAGAATTATTCCGCAGTCAGACATCTGAGTGCGCGATGGAACCGATGGACAACGGAGAATTTGACCTGATGATCCGCTTTGTGGACTCAGAAGATCCATATTACTACTGTTTTAAAGATGAGGGCTGCCATATCATTTACCACAGATTTCTTCCGGAGGATTATGCAGATTTCGGATTCTAAAAGAAGAATCATTGGTTGTAAAATATCAGAAATGAAACAGAAAGTTGATATTTTGGAAAAAATATAGGAAAGAAGAGAAAAAAGGATGTCTGAAAAACAGAAAAAAAGGCAGTGGCATACGCCGACAGAAAGAATTATGATGACTGGATTTGGTGTAGTGATCATACTGGGAACGCTTCTTTTGTGTCTGCCGGTTTCATCGGCCAGTGGAAAGGGCGTATATTGGCTTGATGCGTTATTTACGGCGACTACATCTGTGTGTGTAACCGGCCTTGTGACCGTGCCCACTGCAACCACCTGGAGCGTGTTTGGAAAAATTGTGATTCTGGGGCTGATCCAGTTTGGCGGGCTTGGAATCATGGCATGTATGATCATGATATTTCTGGTTTTGCGAAAAAAAATCAGCCTGCAGAGTCGCAAACTGATTCAGGATACATATAATCTGCCGGTACTGAAAGGAAGCGTGGGAATTGTCAGAAGACTCCTGATCGGAACAGCGGTGGTTGAGATTGCAGGAGCGATATGTTATAGCTTTTGGTTTGTTCCTCATTATGGACTGTGGAGAGGAATCGGGTACAGTATTTTCCATTCGATATCCGCGTTTTGCAATGCAGGAATCGATCTGGTAGGTGAATCTTCTTTTGCGCCTTTTGTAACCAATCCTCTGATGAATGTTACAACCATGGGACTAATTATCTTGAGCGGACTTGGCTTCCCCGTCTGGTGGGAAGTGATCGAGCATGTGCAGGATCTGCTGAGAGGAAAACGAACCAGAAAAAATTTTATCCGCGGATTTACCCTTCATACAAAACTGGTATTGACGACGACAGTAATCCTGATCACAGGCGGGGCACTTCTGATCCTCCTGTTGGACTGGAATCATACAGGATCTCTCAGAGATCTGAAACCGGGAGAGAAAGTGATGGCTGCTTTTTTTCAGTCCATAACAACAAGAACAGCCGGATTTGAGACGATTCCACAGAAAAATTTTACGGATGGGTCTGCGATGGTGAGTATGATTCTGATGTTTATCGGCGGTTCACCGATGGGAACAGCCGGTGGTGTGAAGACAATTACGGTTGCTCTTCTTATCGTGCTGGTTACTTCTTATATCCGTGGAAATCATGATACGGTAGTATGGGGAAGAAAAGTTGTGGAAGAAAATATCCGCTCTGCGGTGGTGATTTTCTTTTTTGCACTGACTACTGCTCTTACGGCCACGATCCTTCTGGTTGCCGTCAGTGGTCATCCGCTTCTGGACTGTGCCTATGAGGTTGTTTCGGCGGTGGCGACGGTGGGACTGACCCGTTCTCTGACTTCACAGCTTCCGGCAGCAGGGAAAATCATTGTTATACTTGTTATGTATATGGGACGAATCGGGCCGATTACACTTGCGGTAGCTCTTGGGCGCAGAACAAGACATGTGGATGCGGATATTCAGAGACCGGAACAGAGGATTCTGATTGGATAAAAGAATAGGGGAGAACAGATTAACAGAAAGGAAAATAAAAATCATGGACAAACAATATGCAGTAATCGGACTTGGAAAATTCGGTTATGCTGTGGCACAGACACTGTCACAGGCAGGAAAACAGGTTCTGGCAGTGGATAAAGACCAGGAACTGGTGCAGGAGATAGCAGATTATGTGACTTATGCTGCAAGGGCAGATGTGACGGACAGCCGTGTATTTGAATCGCTGGGAATCAGTAACATGGATGTGGTGATCATAGGGATCTCGGAAGATATGGAGTCAAGTATTCTGGCGACATTGCAGGCAAAAGAGGCAGGTGTTCCGCTGGTAATCGCCAAAGGGATGAATCAGATGCATGCCAAGATTCTGAAAAAGATCGGTGCAGACCGTGTAGTGATGGCCGAAATCGAAACGGGTATCCGTCTTGGTAAAAACCTGATTTCAGGAGGATTTCAGGATTTCTTTATGCTGTCAGATTCCTTTTCGATGGTAGAACTTGCGGTTCCGGATAGTTGGATCAATCATAATCTGGAAGAACTGAATCTACGAAAAAAATATGAAATTAATGTTATTGCAATCAAGAAAGGGGAAACGATTTGTGTCAACATCCATCCGGAAGAAAACCTGTGTATGGGAGAGATCTTGATTCTTGCAGGAGAAAATAAAGCACTGGCCAAATTAATGAAAAAATATAAAGAGGGAGATATTTGAAGCCCCTCCATAAGGATTAAAAAAGAAATCTGTCAGTAGTATGTCAGGTTTCTTTTTTTATGTGAGCAACGTGTCTGAGTCCGTACCTGCATGAGATATTAGCGACGGTCTGAACAGGAAGTTACTATTCACTGATAATATCCCGCGAAGCGTGTTACTGGGAACGGAGTGAACAGTAACTACAGGAATACCACAGACTATATAATCGAAAGACAAGACTTGACATGCCCAAAATGTTGTACTATCATCCAGATAGTTGATAGTACAACTAATGGACAGATATTCTACAAAAAACAGAAAGAGAAAAGTATAAGTGAAGAAAGGATGGGTATTTCTTATGGATGATACAAAACGGCAGATCACGAAAATAGCCAGGGAAGTAGGAAAATTTACAGTTCAGACCATGAAAGAAGAGGGAATCGGAACTGCGGAGTTTGATGTGATTCATCTGGTACGTCATAATCCGGGAATCACTCAGACCAAAGTGCGTGAAAGTCTGAAGATGGATAAAGGAGCTGCGGCAAAACGGGTAGCCCGCCTGGAGAATAAAGGATATCTGGTTCGAAAACCGAATCCGGAAGATGGAAGGAGCCAGCTGCTTTATGCGACAGAAAAAGCGGAACACCTGAAAAATTCCAAGACATCGATCGAAACCGTATTTTATGAATGGCTGTTAGAGGATCTCTCAGGGGAGGAAAAGGAGCATTTTTGTAAAACACTGGACATGTTGTACTGGAAATCAAAAAGAGAACGACAGGCAGGATTTGAAAATATTACACGGATTTTGGCAAAAGAGGAGAATGACGGGGATGGAAAATAAGGAACTGCAAAAGAAGAGAGAGGATGAGAAGTTTTGTCCGGAAAAAATCGGTTCGTATTTTCGGGTAGAATGGAAAGTTCTCCTTACAATTACAATCTCCGGCCTGATCTATAACCTGGGACTTCTGGCGGAACCGTGGTTTGAGGGAAGGATGACGGGAATGTTGGTGGATATTCTGAGAGGCAGCGGAACTTTTGCCAATATGCTGTCTCTTGTAATCGGTTATGTGGCAGCAATCGGGATCGTACAGGTATCCAGATATGTCAAACGTTTTTATGTACGCAGGTTTGCAAATAATGTAAACCGGAGAATGAAAGAGATCCTGTATCACACTCTTGTGACCAGGGGGAGGGCGAGCCTTCGGGAAGAAGGGGAAGGAACCATCATGACGAAAGCCATCCTGGATGTAGATGATTGTGTGGAGGGCATGCGTAAATTCACGACGGAGATTTTTGATACCGGTGTGGCTCTGACAGCCTATGCAGGCATGCTTTTGTGGTATGACTGGCGGCTTGCTCTGCTGTGTATGATCTTTCCGCCGATTTCATATATTACAGCGGAGAAGATGAAACGGATGATCCAGAGAACCGGAGCAGCATATAAAAAGCAGTGCGGAGTATTAAGCGCAGTGACTCTTGATCGTGCACAGAACGCTGTCACTTACCGGGTGTTTGGCTGTGAGAGAGACCGGCAGATGGCTTATGAGAAGAATCTTACCGATTATGAAACAACTGCGGTAAAGGCAAATATCTGGAACAGTGCCATGCCTCCGATTTATAAAGTGATTTCTATGACCAGTGTATTGTTTATTCTGTATTTTGGTCAGAAAAATATACTGGGAAGCGGATGGAGCAGCTGGTCAATCGCAACATTTACCACATTTCTGGCATGCTTTGTGAAGCTTTCTACAAAATCATCCAGTGCGGCAAAACTCTTCAATGCCGTACATAAAGCGCAAGTTTCCTGGAATCGTATCCGTCCGCTGTTTGACTCGGTAAACGAGGAAGAAGACGGAAAAGAATGGGGCCCTGGAGATCTGGAAGTAAAAGATGTCTCATTTACTTATCCGGACGGAAAGCGCGTGCTGGAACATGTGTCTTTTTCAGCAAAACCGGGGCAGATCATCGGCGTGACCGGTCCGGTAGCCTGTGGAAAATCAACCCTTGGAAAGTTATTTTTATGTGAATGTCCATATGAGGGAACGGTACGATTTGCAGGAAAAGATTTGCTGCAGATGGAAGAGGCAGAACGTAAGGGTATCGTAGCCTACCTGGGGCATGATCCGGAACTGTTTCATGACAGCGTCAGAGATAATGTGTTGTTGGGAGACGAAATAGATTTGAAAACCTATCTGAAAGCAGTGTGTATTGACCGGGAAGTTTCTGATATGGAAGAGGGAGAGGATACCTTGATTGGAAATGGTGGGGTTCGCCTTTCCGGAGGTCAGGCACAGCGTGTGGCACTGGCAAGAACACTGTGCCATAAAAAGCCGTTACTGGTGCTTGATGATCCGTTTTCTGCACTGGATAAATCGACGGAGAAAGAAGTGTTTGCCAATGTACGGGCGATGACCCGTGATTCAATCGTGTTGCTTTTGTCACATCGACTGTATCTGTTTCCACAGATGGATCAGATCATCTGGATGGACGAGGGAAAAACGACCGTGGGAACGCATGAGGAACTGTTACAGAAAGTTTCGGCATATGCGACATTATTTACCACACAGGAAGGAGAGGACAGTCATGAAGCATAAAGGAAATGTACGAAATATTCTGATCGATACAGTAAAAAAACAAAAATGGCTGTCCAGCGGGATCCTGATCGCGGTACTTGGAGCCATCGGAGCCTCTCTGATTCCGCCGCTTCTTCTTGGAAAAATCGTTGACAGTATTACGGCAGGACATGCGGTAGCGTTTTCGTTCTTTGTCCTCTATTTTGTTGTGCTTGCCCTGACAGGTTTTATGGATACGGCGCGCGAGAGTCTTCTGACTGTTTTCGGACAGAAGATCACGCATGCGCTTCGAAGCCGCCTGATGGAAAAGTTTGTCAGCCTCAGTGTGGATACGATCAATCAGCAGGAACCGGGAACGATGGTATCAAGGTTTATAGGAGATGTGGATACGGTAGAGAACCTGTTTACTTCCGGAATCATCAGTATGTTTGCGGATACATGTAAGATCCTGAGTATCCTGGCTGTGATCTGGTTCCGGAATAAGGGATTGACGTTGGTTTTACTGTTTTTATTGCCATTTTTGTTCTGGTTTACCAGACATGTACAGAAAAATATGTTGACCGCACAGATCGAGAACCGAAGAGCAGTAGGCCGTGCCTCGGGTCATGTGCCGGAGACGCTTCACAATATTCGGACGATCCACTGTTTTGGAAAAGAAAAATATATGGAAGAGCGGTATGACAAATATATCAGCGACAGCTATCGGGCGATGGAACGAACGAACTTCTATGATGCGATTTACTCACCGGTTATTCTGATTCTGAATGCCGTTGTGGTTGCTGTTGTGATGCTGTTATCTGCATCTGGCAATCAGCAGATTCTGACATTCTTTGGAATGTCTGCCGGAACAGCAGTAGCCGTGATCAATTACATTTCCCAGATTTTCACACCGGTAGAAAGCCTTGGTATGGAGATTCAGACGATCCAGTCAGCGATGGCAGGTATTCACAGAATCAATGAGTTTTTCAATCTGGAAGCAGCTGAAGCAGACAGAGCGAACGGAAAACAACAGGGTGTCCGGAAAACAGCAAAAGATATCAGTGAACAGAAAAAACAGGTTACAACAGATAAGATACATACGGCAGATGCCGGAGATCAGACCGCGGTATCCTTTGAAAATGTAGTCTTTGGCTATGACGAACATCTGATTCTGGAAGGTGTGAGTTTTGAGGTGAAAAAAGGCGAACAGGTCACATTGTCCGGGCGTACCGGTGCCGGAAAGAGTACGATCCTGAAGCTGCTGCTTGGTCTGTATGAGCCGCAGAGTGGAAGCATACGGATCGGTAATGTTTCTGCTACAGAAGTTCCGGAAGAGGAAAGGAGATCGCTGTTTGGCTATGTGGAGCAGTCTTTCCATATGGTGCCGGGTACGGTGCGTGAGCAGATCACACTGTATGATCGGAGAATCACGGAAAAACAGGTGCAGGCGGCAGCAAGACTGACTGGTCTTGAAGATTCGATCACCAGTCTGGAAAATGGCTACGATACCGTGTGTACCCCGGAGATCTTTTCGCAGGGGCAATGGCAATTGTTATCCATCGCCAGGGCAGCAGTTGCAGAACCATCGATTCTGTTGCTGGATGAGATCACGGCAAATCTGGATGTGGAGACGGAAAAGGAAGTTTTACAGGCACTGCGGCGCGTATCGGAAAACCGAACGGTAATCTCGATTTCCCACAGAACTTCAGCGGAGATGGGACGGATCATAATGGTTTAGTAACGTTTTCACTTTTTTTTTTCGGAAAATCATGGTAAACTGTTAAAGTGTGACAGGTAATAATACAGTAGATTTTTGCATTTATGAAACGGTCACCTGCACAGAAAAGGAAATCGAAAAAACAGAAGAACTGTTCCGGTGATGAGAGTTAAAAACGGAACGGTGATAAAGGAGAAATTACAATGCCAGTATTTGATTTTAATAATACCCCGGATAAAGACAAACCGTTGACCTGTACTTATACAACCTTCCGCTCTGACGAATCCACCGCTACACCGGAACGCCCGATGCTGGTGCTGGATAACAAAAAACGGCAGTGGAAACACCATTCCAGCGGATTCTTTTCTAATCCGGCGAAACAGACAACTTTTGAATTTGAGGAGGAAGACGGTATCGTATCCGCGGACATCCTGCAGATCGATGCCCGTTTTGTCAGTCTGTTAAAATGGCTCGGCGGTAATCATATTCATATCCGGCTGTCCGGTGAGAACAGAGAAAATGGGTATGCCGTTTATAAGATCCGTGAGATCGCTTTCGGTGGCGGCACCAAACTTTCGGCGGAGGATGGTTTTTTACAGTTTATGATCGAACGTCTTCTGGCAAGCAATGCACCGGAAGAGATAGAGGAAGATGAGGATGCAGAAGAAATCGGCGACGATATGAAACTGACCAGTATCCAGAGCATCACCGATTTTATGACCTGTGCCGGAAAAACACTGCCGGATAATATTCGTCTCTGGGCGAGAAGAAACCTGGCGGTTGCAAAATCCCATGAGGTATCTCCGGAAGAGAGACGGCATGCACAGAGAGCACTGTCGATTATGATGAATGTACAGTGGAAGAGCAATTACTTTGAGTCTATCGATCCGCAGGAAGCAAGAAGAATCCTCGATGAAGAACTGTACGGTATGGAGAAGGTAAAACAGAGAATTATCGAGACGATCATCCAGATCAACCGTACGCATACGTTACCGGCATACGGTCTGCTTCTGGTAGGACCTGCCGGAACAGGAAAATCACAGATTGCCTATGCGGTTGCAAGAATCCTGAAACTGCCGTGGACAACCCTGGATATGAGTTCCATCAATGATCCGGAACAGCTGACCGGAAGTTCCCGTGTCTATGCCAATGCAAAACCCGGTATCATCATGGATGCATTTTCGATGGCAGGAGAGTCCAATCTGGTATTTATCATCAACGAGCTGGACAAAGCTGCCTCCGGCAAAGGAAACGGAAACCCGGCGGATGTTCTGCTGACCCTGCTTGATAACCTGGGATTCACCGATAACTATATGGAATGTATGATCCCTACGGTAGGTGTCTATCCGATCGCCACCGCCAACGACAAATCCCAGATCAGTGCACCGCTGATGTCCCGTTTTGCGGTGATCGACATTCCGGATTATACAGACGAAGAGAAGAAAATTATTTTCTCAAAATATGCACTGCCGAAAGTACTGAAGCGAATGAGTCTGAAAGAAAATGAAATTATTCTGACAGATGAGGGGCTGGACAGAATCATTCAGAAACATGCGAATACCAGCGGTATCCGTGATCTGGAACAGGCCGCAGAGCATATCGCAGCCAATGCTCTGTATCAGATTGAAGTCAATCATATGCAATCCGTAACGATCGATGCACAGATGGTAGAGAAAGTGCTTGAGTAATAAATATGAAAGAAAGTGTGACAGATGACTGGGTACACGAAAATTGCCAAAGGAGGATAATTGTTATGTGGAATGGAAAGAAAAAAGCAGTAACATTCAGTTACGATGATGGTGTGACACAGGATCGCCGTCTGGTGGAAATGATGAATACTTATGGTGTAAAAGGCACCTTTAACTTAAACAGCGGTATGCAGTCTTATGCAAATGTATGGGAACATCCCAAGGGGCTTCTGATTCATCGAATGAACACTGAAGGTTTAAAAGAACTGTATCAGGGACATGAGATTGCAGCACATTGTCTGACACATGCAGATCTTCCCAAATATGATGAAGAGACGATCCGCAATGAGATTCTGGAAGACAAGAAAAATCTGGAAGAACGGTTTGGGCAGCCTGTTGTGGGAATGGCGTATCCGTTTGGTACTTATAACGATACAGTAGTGGATATTGCGCGTGCCTGTGGTATCCGTTATTCCCGTACGATAGAGCGGACCGGAAATTTTGGACTTCCGGAAGAGCCGCTGACACTGAAGCCAACCTGCCATCATAATGATGCGGATGTGATGGATCTGATTGACCGTTTTCTGGCATCTGACAGTGAGGAACCACAGCTTTTCTATCTGTGGGGACACAGTTATGAGTTTGACGTGGATAAGAACTGGGATCGGATGGAAGAGATCCTGAAAAAATTGTCCGGTCATGATGAAATCTTTTACGGAACAAACAGAGAAGTGTTATTTGGTGAATAATAACTATCTCGTACATAATATTATGATTATGTTCTGAATACTATCAGAATCTGTGACAGATGCAAAGAAAAAAGGAGAACACAAATGCAATATGCAATCATAGGAGCCGGAGGAACCGGCGGAGTTATGGGATATTTTATGACAAAGGCAGGAAAAGATGTGACACTGATTGCCCGTGGCCGTCATCTGGAAGCTATGAAAGAGCATGGATTGACTCTGGAGCGTCTCTGGGATCCGAATCCTGAGACAATTGCTGTGAAAGCAACGGATATGGAACACTACAAGGAACAACCGGATGTGATCCTGGTGTGTGTAAAAGGGTATTCACTGGAAGATACCGTCCCGTTTATCCGCCGCGTGGCAAAACCGGATACGATTGTGATTCCGATTCTGAATATCTATGGAACCGGTGCAAAACTGCAAAAAGAACTGCCGGAACTTCTGGTAACAGACGGATGCATCTATGTATCTGCCAACATCAAAGAACCGGGTGTGTTATTGCAGCATGGAAAGATTCTGCGGATCGTCTTTGGAGTTCGGGAAAAGACAGACTGGAGACCGGAACTCGAAGAGATCCGGCAGGATTTTACGGACAGTGCTATTGACGGAATTTTATCCGAAAATATTCGCAGAGAAGCACTTGAAAAATTCTCCTATGTGTCTCCGATCGGAGCAGCAGGTCTGTACTGTAACGCGGTAGCGGGGGATTTTCAGAAAGAGGGAGCTCCGCGAGAACTGTTTTGTTCGATGATCCGGGAAATCGCAGCACTTGCAGATGCTATGGGCGTTCCATTTCAAAAAGACATGGTAGATGTTAATTTACATATTTTGTCTAATCTTGCACCGGAAACAACTACTTCTATGCAGAGGGATGTAATGGCTGGGAAACCATCAGAAATCGACGGACTGGTATACGAAGTGGTTCGCATGGGAAAACTGTATGGTGTGCCGGTTCCCTCGTATACGAAAGTAGCTAATCGACTGGCTGAGAAAAAAGGGATCATTTTTGATATGGATGGTGTTCTGGTCAATACGGAACCACTGCATTTTCGGTGTTGGCAGGAAGTGCTGAAAGAGGACGGAATCACGCTGGACTATGAGATTTACAAACCGTGCATCGGTTCTACCAGAGAAGTTTTCCGGCAGCTGATGGTGGATGCTTACGGTGATATTTTCGAGGATTATCCGACGATGAACCGGAGAATGGAAGAAAAGAAAAAGGAAATCGTGGAAAAAGAAGGATTCCCGCAATGTGAAGGAATCCGGGAAGTTCTGGAAAAACTACATCAGGAAGGATATCTGCTGGCAGTTGGATCTTCTTCTCCGGAGGATGTGATCCAAAAAGTGTTGAAGGATCTTGACCTGGCTCAGTATTTTTCTGCTTTTATCAGTGGAGAAAATATGGCACATCCAAAGCCGGCACCGGATACGTTTCTTGCCGCAGCAGAAGCATTATTACTGGATCCTTCCGCATGTATGGTAGTAGAAGATTCCACTAATGGAGGAAAGGCGGCAAAAGCAGCAGGAATGTCCTGCGTCTGGTTCCATAATCCGGATTCCGGAGATCAGCAGATTCCGGATGCAGTTTTGGAGATTTCTTCCTGGGATCCTTCCAGTGCAGAGAAAATTATGAAAGTATCAGAACAATGAGAAAAAACAGAACAGCCATGCAAGTATTTTGAATAAAAGGAGCAGATGGAAATGTGTACAGCAGCTACTTATAAGACAAAAGATTTTTATATGGGACGGACGCTGGATTATGAATTCTCCTATGGAGATGAGATTACAGTAACACCAAGAAATTATCCGTTTCATTTTCGCCATATGGAAGAACTGGAAAATCATTATGCGATCATCGGTATGGCACATGTAGCGGATGATTACCCGCTGTATTACGATGCGGTCAATGAAAAAGGACTTGGAATGGCAGGGTTGAACTTCGTAGGAAACGCTGTCTACCAGGAAATCCAGGAGGGGCGGGAAAACGTGGCTCAGTTTGAGTTCATTCCATGGATTCTTTCCCAGTGCGCATCGGTAGAAGAGGCGAAGAAAATGCTGGCGGAGATGAATCTGGTGGGAACCGTATTCGCTCCACAGTTTCCGGCGGCACAGCTGCACTGGATTCTGGCGGACAAATATGCGTGTATCACCATCGAATGTGTCCGGGAGGGACTGAAGGTTTATGATAATCCGGCAGGTGTACTGACCAATAATCCGCCATTTGAACAGCAGATGTTTTTATTGAATCAGTATATGCATCTGTCACCGAAACAGCCGGAGAATCATTTTTCCGAGCAGCTACCATTACAGACCTACAGCCGCGGCATGGGGGCAATTGGACTTCCGGGAGATCTTTCTTCTACTTCCCGCTTTGCAAAAGTGGCATTTACCAGAGCACATGCAGTATCGGGAGATTCCGAGGCGGAAAGCGTCAGCCAGTTTTTCCACATTCTGGGATCGGTGGACCAGCAGAGAGGATGCTGTGAGGTGGCAGACGGAAAATATGAGATCACGATCTACACTTCCTGCTGGAATGCTCAGAAGGGAATCTACTATTATAATAGCTATGAAAATCATCAGATCACTGCGGTTGATATGCATCGTGAGAATCTGGACGGAACCACACTGGCACGGTATCCACTGATTCAGAAAGGTGAGATCCGGTGGCAGAACTAGAGCGTGTCTGAAAAATTATTTCCGGAGAGCCTTTTTCAGACACGCTCTAGAAGATGTGAAAGGTATTCCCGAGATTTTTTTACTCGTTATTGCGATAGTCGTCAGGGTCTCGTGCAAGTACGGGCTTTGAATCGTTGCTCGCGTAAATAAAAAAGACAGAAATCTGTTTCAGACATGTACCAATGGTACGGGACGATTCCGATTTCTGTCTTTTTGTGTTTATTGCTCGAATGATTCTATTACAGAATCTATGGTGATTACTGCGCCTTCTTCATGCGATAACTTCCACTACTGGTGCGGAAAGCGTCGATGATGCGCCGTACACTACAGAGTAAGGTAAGTCCGTATCCGATGAACAGCTCGCTGTAATAGCTTCCGGTGAGTTCGGAAAGATCCAGAATGTCATCCAGATATTGATAACACTCGGAGAAAGTGTAGCCTTCGTCTTTCAATGCGTCGTAAACATCCCAGGTCCAGGAAAGCCGATTGGCAAAGAAAATCATCACCAGCATCATCACAGTGGAAATGATCACACCTTTTCGATCCAGATGACCGCCAAGCAGTTCATATCCACGCAGTGCACAGATTGCAGTGACCGCTCCGGCAATACCGGCAATGTATCCCAGACGATAGATCAATACCCAGAGTGCACATCCGATCAGGGAACCGACGAAAGCACCTACGAGTCCGGCAACCAGATTACTCTTCTTTGCACAGGTTGTCTGCTGATTTTGCTGAAGATTCTGTTCAATCTGCTGTGCACAGGAGGTACACAGATAATGATATGAACCATTTACCTCATAATTTGACAGATACTCCTGTGTGCTGCCGCAGGATTCACAGCAGGGCAGATAATTACCGCTGCTCAGATATTGAATCAGAGGTTCCACAACACTGTTGATCATATCCGGAACTTTGTTTCCGTTTACTGCCGGCATTTTTATCGTCAGCAGAACGGAGGTGGAAGTACAGGAATAATCTACCAGATGTTTGACATTTTGCTTCTGGTATTCCAGATACTGCGCCAGTTGTGTGTTGTCGGGATCCTGTGCGGAGACGGCATTGATACGAACATGATAAACCGCCGACTCTGTTGTAATGACAACCGGATATCCCTGATAATTGCCATCTGTGTAGCTGCCGTGATCCGTCAGACTTCCCCCAAGAAGCTGTATACGTATTTTTTCCTTAAACATATTGAAATCCTCCCTCAAAATTTATATGTTTTACCCGTATCATAACAAATTCTGACATGTTTTACCATAAACTTCAGGATTTTGTAAGAAATAGAAGGAAGATATTATATAGACAGAAAGATATCGTATAATTCATGAAAATGTAATGATTATTTCACGCTTGTAATGATAGGAATTTCATGTTAAAATACTTCAAAAATGAACATTCTAAAAATGAAAGAGAGGTATAGAAGGCATGATAAGCATTGAGTATATACATAAATTGCTGGATGTCTATAATCAGCTGTGCCGACCGTTATGCCAGCAGACCGGCATTCCGCAGACATCCCTGGATATCCTGATGTTCCTGAAAAACAATCCTCAGTATAAAACTGCTGCAGATATCGTAAAGATTCGTGGAATCAAGGCAAATCTGGTATCGCTCCATGTGGAACGCCTGGTGCAGGAAGGGTATCTGGAACGCCGGGAGGTGCCGGGGGATCGGAGGAAAACTGAGTTGATCTGTACGGAAAAAACAGAAAATGTCTGGAGACAGGGATGTGAGATCCAGAGAACATTTATCAAAACGCTATTTTCCGGGATATCTGCAGAATCAAGGAAAGTTTTTGAACAGGTGATGGAACAGACAGAGGAAAATCTGAATACATATCAAAAGGAGAACAAAAAGAAATGAGTATTTTACTGACAGTAATTGTTACATTTTTTGCAGGTATGGGTGCAGGTCTCGGGACCGGATTTGCCGGCATGAGCGCAGCGGCGGTCATCAGCCCGATGCTGATCACATTCTTGGGAATGGATCCCTACATGGCAGTGGGAATCGCATTGTCCTCGGATGTGCTGGCAAGTGCCGTATCCGCATATACTTATGGGAAGAATAAGAATCTTGATATAAAAAATGGTCTGATCATGATGGTTACCGTGTTGTTGTTTACCATAGTAGGAAGTTACGTTTCCAGCCTGGTACCGTCTACAACGATGGGAAATTTCTCCGTCTTCATGACCTTCCTGCTCGGTATCAAATTCATCCTTCGCCCGGTCATGACTACAAAAGAAGCCATGGCACAGGTGTCTGCGAAAAAACGTGCGATTCAGTCTGTGATCTGCGGAGTGATGATCGGCTTTATCTGCGGATTTATCGGTGCCGGTGGCGGTATGATGATGCTTCTGATCCTGACATCCGTTCTCGGATATGAATTGAAAACAGCCGTGGGAACCAGTGTATTTATCATGACCTTCACCGCCCTCACCGGAGCCGTATCCCACTTTGCCATCGGCGGCACACCAGACTGGACAGTATGGATCCTGTGTGTGGTCTTTACCTTCCTCTGGGCAAGAATCGCAGCCGTATTTGCCAATAAAGCAACGCCAAAGACTCTGAACCGTGCTACAGGAGTGATCCTGGTGGTGCTGGGAGTTGCGGTTATGGCGTTTTCGGTGTTGGGATAGAGTAACAAATGTCTGCTGGTCGGATGGCTCTTTGAAAATATCATGCATAACCACGCAGACTATACCCGAAAATGATATCAGCTGCGAAATGGAAAGAAAAAAGTTAATAGATAATAAATTGGAGGATACAATATCATGATAATCAGAACTGCAACCATAGATGATCTGCCACAGATCGCCGCCGTAGAGTCCGAGTGCTTCCCACCGGCCGAAGCCGCCACAAAAGAGGAATTCGCCGACCGCCTTATTCATTACGCCAACCATTTCTGGCTGATGTTCGACGAGCAAAATGACAACAAACTGGTTGCGTTCGTCGACGGTTTTGTCACCAACGAACCGGATCTGACAGATGAAATGTACGAAAAAGCTTCCATGCACGACGAAAGCGGTGCCTGGCAGATGATTTTCGGGGTGAATACAATCCCGGCTTATCGAAGACGTGGGCTGGCAGGAGAACTGCTGGAGCGGGCGATCGAAGATGCCAGAAAACAGGGAAGGAAGGGTCTGGTGCTGACCTGCAAAGATGCATTGATCCATTATTATGCAAAATTCGGTTTCCTAAATGAAGGAGTAACAGACAAATCTGTCCACGGCGATGTAGTATGGAATCAGATGCGCCTGACCTTTTAACTGGAGTTAACAGGAACTAACTACCAGCTTTACACAGATTTAACGAAAATCATACAATACCATGATAGAGCCATATGCGTTCTCCCACTATACTGTAAACCGTAAATGAATTATACAGATTCATAACAGAGATTTTACAGATGATTTCAAGAATCGAGCAGCAGACAGCTGCCGGAAAAGGGAGAACACAAAATGAATGAAAATGTAAAAGTAGTATTTGGGCTGATTGGTGGGTTGGCGCTGTTCCTTTATGGAATGAACAGTATGAGTGATGCGCTGCAAAAGGCAGCCGGAGAAAAGATGAAGAAGATTCTGGAATTTCTTACGAAGAATCCGATCATGGGAGCGCTGGCCGGAGCCCTGGTTACGGCTGTGTTACAGAGCAGTTCGGCAACTACCGTTATGGTCATCGGCTTTGTAAGTGCCGGACTGATGAGTCTGCCACAGGCGATTTCTGTTATCTTTGGTGCTAATATCGGTACGACGATGACAGCCCAGCTGATGGCATTCAAAATCAGTGATTACATTTATCCGTTGATCTTCATCGGATTCATGCTGAACTTCTTAGGGAAAAAAGAAAAGGTTAAAAATATTGGTATGGTTATCTTTTCTTTCGGACTTTTGTTTGAAGGAATCGAGATCATGGGCAGCGTTATGAAACCACTGGCAGGAAGCCCGATCTTTGTAGATCTGATGGGAAAAGTATCTTCTGTTCCGGTGCTGGGTGTTGTCCTCGGTGCGGTGATGACTCTGGTGGTACAGAGTTCCTCTGCAACAATCGCAGTCCTTCAGAGCTTTGCTTCCCAGGCAGGACCGGACGGTGTCAGCAGCGTGATCGGACTGACCGGAGCCATCCCGATTTTGCTTGGCGATAACATTGGTACGACAATTACAGCTCTTTTAGCATCTATCGGACAGTCTAAAGATGCAAAACGAACAGCAATCGCGCATAGCATTTTCAATATCACGGGTACCTGCGTATTTATCTGGATCATTCCGTGGTTTGCACAATTTGTACGTTATATCTCTCCAAAAGGAAATGAGATCGATGTGATCTCCCGCCAGATTGCCAATGCACATACGACATTCAACGTGGTCTGTACACTGGTATGGCTGCCGCTGATCCCGCTCATGGTGAAGATTGTTACCACGATTATCCGTGGAAGAGATAAGAATACCGGTGTGGTTTATGAACCGAAATATCTGGATAACAAGGTAATTGATCAGCCGGTGGCTGCGATGTATCTGGTAGCTCAGGAACTGGAGAATCTGGCAGGATTTGCCGTACATATGCTGAACAGCCTGAAAGGTTCTCTGAATCAGAAAAAGACCTCAGCTGCATATGAAAAATTCAAAAATCAGCTGGATATCGTCCAGCACCTGCAGGAAGAAATCACGGACTATATCACCAAATTGTTTTCCAGCGGTAATCTGACGGAGCTTCAGTCTGAACAGACAGCAGGACTTCTGTATGTAACCAACAATATCGAACGTATCGCCGACCGGTGTCAGGATATCGACAGCATCTGGATAAAAATCCAGGATGATGGCATGAGCTTTTCCGAGGAAGCCGGCAAGGAAATTGAAAATTGCATCAATGTCCTTCTGGATCTGCTGCGCCAGGCGATGACAGCAGTAAAACAGGGCAGCGAAGAGGAAGCGGAACTGGTATTCAAAAATAAAAAGAAACTGCATAAAGCAGAAAAGAAATTCAACAAAGCCCACTTGAACCGCGTAAAGAATCAGAAATGCGATCCGGCGATGACCGGCTGCTTCTCCGGCATCCTCTACAACCTGGACCGAGCTGCCGACAACTGCGTAAGTATCGCAGAAGAAGCACTGGATAACCAGGGATTCGTAAAATTAGGCGAAGCCGCCAGAAACTTTGCGGCACCGGCTGCGGTTGTGGAGGCTGTGTAAGAGATAATAATAGTAATAAAAAATATATAATTTAACAGGAACAGAGTACTTTCGAATTTGAGCTATAATAAAATTTGAAAATACTCTGTTTTTGGTTGTTTGAGCAATGAACGAAAATCTTTTCCTTCATAAGAAACTGGTGATTAACGCGGTAGCTGAAGATGGAATTAAAATTGCAAATTTTATTTGATGTGATATGATTTTTATAGATAACATATTATCCAAAACAAGTAAAAAATCCAGATTTTGGATAATATATGATCCATAGAAAGGAAAAATCGACATGTCAAACTATGAAACGATGAAAGAACGTATGTCCTCCCATTTCCTGGAATACGATCAGGAAAAAATGATCCGGAAATTTGCTCTGGAGCATGATGAAAAGTATCTCTATATTTTCTTTGTAGGAAGAAAATACCGGATTAACCGCATCACCGGAGGAATCACCTGGTCTGTGGATGAATTCCAGACGGAAGAAAATGCAAATTACAACGAAGCCATGACAATCTACGATGTCCTGTGTAATTCCAAAGAATACTGCCATCCCGCCCATGAATGGGTTCATATCGGCAGCCTTTCTACGGTGCAGGGAGGAAATCTGGCAAATGACAGTAACTTTTTCAGGGATGCAGGAAAGAAATTCGATGGAAAGACTGCAGAACTGGCAAAAGCCTGCGAGCGGCTACATGGGATTAAGATAGAAAAAGGCGATGTGGCTTATCAGCTGGAAATGCTTTCGTTTCTGCCTGTCGTACTGAGATTCTGGGAATCCGATGACGAATTCCCGGCGAGTTTGCAGGTGCTGGTGGACCGGAACATTCTGGAGTATATGCATTATGAGACGGTGATGTTTGCGATTGGGCATTTGCTGGAGAGAGTGGAAGAAGAGATGGAGCGATTCATGCAGGAATGAATGGGAAAGTAACTGGAGAGAAAAATCAGTAAATGCAAGTTTTAACATGTAAGACAGATGATATATAAATATAAAACCGCTATTGCGCTACTAAATTAGTACGATGCTTTTGAAATATAATTAAGAAACATTGTGTAAGAGTAGTCAATGGCGGTTTTTGAGTTTTTATGAATTTATTTATTTGCATAGAAAAAATATTGTTAAAAGACTTTCCATATAAAAAAAACATCTTTAACTTTCTAAAGCTATGTAATGACTTTTATCGACAGACATGTTATACTTTTGCATAGATACATATAAATCTGACAGATGTGAATCGTTAGCTTAGTGAAAGGCAAATATTATGGCAGTTTCTTATAATGGATTATGGAAAATGTTGATCGATAGAAATATGTATAAGAAGGATTTAGCTGCTGAGCTTAATATCAGTTCTGCAACTATGGCAAAGATGGGAAAGAAAGAGAAGGTTTCTCTTGAGGTTCTCCAGAAAATTTGCGAATATATGGATTGCAATATCGGCGACATAATGAGTTTTGAAAAAGAAGAGATAAAGGAAGAAGAAAAATGATAGAACGTATTTGTCCCAAATGCAATGTGCTTATGAATCATGAACATTGCATTAATCCAAAATGTGGACATGTGACGGTAATGTCATCAACTATTTATTGGTGCGATGAATGTCAGATTCCCACATATGAAAAAATATGCCCTACCTGTGGGAGCACAGGACATTATATTGCAACAGATATCCGCCCGGTATTTCCAGAGGAGAATTTACTTGTTTCTCTTATGCTTAGTAATGATCCATGGAAATATCAACAAGATTCTGTTTGGTACGGAGGAAATTCGTATATTATAAATGGGAAAAAGATAAAATTACCTGTTACCAAATGGAATAAGAAACCAGTAGAAGAATTATTAAAATTAAAAACGATATACGATGAGAACGTTAGCAATCTTTCCTATGAATTTTTTGATCAATATAAACAAAGATTTATAGATGCTAATGTAGACCGATATAATGAAATAGTGGAAGAAGCGACAAGGGAAATCCAGAAGTATAAAGAAAAATATTCCTTGGAAGATATGATGGTATCCTTTAGCGGTGGAAAGGATTCTACGGTAACATCTCATATTGTTCGAACTGCGTTAGGTTCAAATAATATCTTACATGTATTCGGTGATACCACGCTGGAATTTCCATATACACTTGCGTATAAGAAAAAATTTAACCGGCGGGAAGATACAAATGAGGCAAAAGGTGTAAAAGTTCTTGTCGCTAAAAATAGAGAAAAGAATTTTGAGGATTTGTGTCAGGTTGTTGGACCGCCAAGCAGAGTTATGCGTTGGTGCTGTACGGTTTTCAAAACAGGTGCTATTCAAAAAACAATTTCCTCTGCATTCAAAAATAAAACGAATATTTTAAGCTTTCAGGGAATACGGCATAGTGAATCAGCAAGCAGAAGTAAATATGAGCGAGAAAGTCAGAGTCCTAAGATTGCCAAACAAACAGTTTTTTCTCCGATTATTGACTGGATTGATTATGATGTATGGCTGTATATTTTGACAACGGGAATTGATTTTAATGAAGCATATCGCCTTGGATGGACTCGTGTTGGTTGCTGGTGCTGTCCTAATAATGGAGCATGGTCGGAATTATTAGCCAAAATCCATATGTATGATCAATATAACAGATGGTATGAATTACTTGTGAATTTTGCAAAACAAATTGGAAAACCGGATCCAGAGGACTATATAAAAGATGGAGGATGGAAAGCGCGGCAAGGAGGAAATGGCCTGGCTGCTGCACAGACTTCTGTAGTATCATTTGAACCGTGTGCGACAGAAGAAAATGCTTTTAATTACGAACTGCAACGTCCGATATCAGAAGAATTGTACGAGTTGTTCAAACCATTTGGTCATATTAATAAAGAACTTGGAAACAAGAGACTTGGTGAAGTTTATGTTATAAATAATGCGGGAAAAGTTGTACTTATATTACAGGGACGTATCGGAAAAACAAAATTAAAAGTAATAATTAAGGATATTCATATAGCAAGATCCAGAACACTATCTGTGGCAGAAGGCAAAGTACAATGTCAGCTCACAAAATATCAGATGTGCTTGGGATGTAAAGCGTGCGAGAGTGTATGCAAACACGATGCTATCAGTGTCAGAGATGATGGTACAGGTAAAATTACATATATTATAGATGATGGAAAATGCAAAAGATGTACAGAATGTGTAGGTCATTTTAACGCGGGATGCTATATGCGAAAAGTACTTACAATAAAGAGGGAATAGAATAGTATGACGAGCAATAAAAAAATTAAAATCAGATTACAGGGACATGAAAAATTTGCATTACGCGATGGCTGGTTGAATAAGGGATTGGTTAATGTCAACGAAGATCCTAAAGTGTTTCAAGAGAAAGAAGGACCTGATATCTTTGGTATTGGTAATAATATGGTGAAATCACTACGTTATTGGATGAGAGCTTTTGGATTGATAAAAGAAAACCAGAATACAGGAGCTTGTTTAACAGAGATAGGTGACTTGATACTAAAGAATGATCCATATTTTGAAGATATATTTACTATTTGGGTATTGCATTCATTCATTGCAAAAAATATTGAAGAAGCCACAACATGGTACATGTTTTTCAATAAAATAGAAATGGAAGAATTTGAAAAAGAAGAAATGGAAGCTATGCTATGCAGGGAAATTACGAAATATGTAATGGGTGAAAAGTTTTCGGAGAAATCAGTAAAAAGTGATTTAGATGTTCTTTTGAATATGTATAGTAGATCAAAAAAAATGACAGATCCAGAAGATAAAAATAATTCACCATTTGCTCAACTTAATTTAGTCAAGAACGTTGATGGAAAATATGTAAAAAAACATCCAGACAGAAGAATAATTAGCGAATGGAATGTCTTATATGAATTAGCGTATATGTTTGAAAAAACGGAATCTCTTTCAATAGAAGATGTAATCTATGGGGAAGGGGGACTTGCTAAGATTTATCAGATGACAGCTGTTACAGCCAATGAGTTATTAGATAAATTAGATGCATTGGATTATATTCGAGTAAATAGAACAGCAGGTTTGGATGTTATTTATAAAATAAAAAATATTACAGCTAAAGATGTTATTAAAGAATATTATAAAAAGATTAGATAAGGACTGAATTTAATGAAAATAGAAACTTTGAAAGATGTGGTTAAATTCAATAGTAGTTTTAAAACAGCAGTTAATTTGTACTTGAGTCTTAATAAAACAGAAAAAATTTTGAATTATATACCAACAAAATCATCTGTAAGACTTATGGATGACTATTTGCAAGCAGTAATGGGTAAAAAAGAACATGCGACACTGTTGGTAGGTCCTTATGGAAAAGGAAAATCTCACTTATTGTTAGTATTATTAGGAATCCTCTCGTTGAAAAGAACAAAAGAAAATGAGAAAATCATAGGCATATTAAAGAATAAAATTAAAACTGTAGAAGAAGTTGGAAATAAAACAGCATCTGATATCGAAAAGATCTGGAAGACAAAGAAATTTATGCCGGTTATTATCAACGATACAAAAGGTGATTTAAACCAATCTTTTTTGAAGGCTTTAAGTGATGCATTGAAAAGAGATGGATTAGAAGATTTAATTCCAGATACCTATTTTTCCGAAGCTCTAAAGAGAATTAGTGAGTGGAAAGAAAAATTTCCAGATACCTATGAAGAATTTGAAAGTTCATTAAAAGAAACTGGACAGGATATAAAGCAAATCAGAGCGGATTTAAAGCAATATTCCAGAGATGCACTTATTAAATTTCAGAAAATATATCCACAAATTACGGCTGGTAGTACATTTAACCCGTTAGCTTCCTCAGAAGTACTTCCGATATATAAAGGAGTATTGGAGCTGATTTGATATATAATTATTTCAGTGGATTATTTAAAAAAGAGGTTTCTAACGAATTAATACATAATCTTTGGTTAGGAGCCGAATATGCTATTTCCAATTGTGAAACAACAGAAGAAATTAAATTGGTTAAGACATTAGCCGTGATACAGATTGTAAATAAAAACGATGAAATTCCAGCAAATGAAAAATATTTGTCTCTTGCTGCGTCTTTGATTGATGGAAATAAGACAATTGATGATCTGGTAAAACGCAGAATTATCTACAAAAAAGATGCTATTGATGCATTTGTCTTTAAAACAAAAGCAGGATCCGAATTAAAGGCGGAGATAAAAAAGCAGCGCGAAATCAGAGGAAATAATTGCAATTATTCTAAAGCATTGCAGGAAATCACTGGAAAATATTTTATAATTCCAAGAAGATACAATGCGGAAATAAAGATGACAAGATATTTCCGGCATGAATACATGAACGCAGATACTTTTTTATCGGTAGAAGATGCAAGAGTTCTTTTTGCAGAAGAAGGTGTTACGGATGGAAAAGTTCTTACAATTTATAGTTTTAAAGAAATTAATCAGGAGCAGATTGAAGAACATTATAAAAAGTTAAAGTGTAGAAAATTGATTGTAATAGTTCCGACAAAGAAACTTACATCTGCCAAAAAGCTTATGGATTTTGAAATTCTACAAGGAATCAAAGAAAATCAAAAGTTCATTGAAGGAAATGCTGTTTTAAAAAAAGAAATACCGTTGCTTGAGGAAGATATTGAAAAAGTAGTTGAAGATGAAATAGAAAATATTTATTTATCTGAAAGTACGAAAGTTCTTTTCTGGATAGACGAACAAGTTTTTGCTGAAAAATCAGGAAAAGAAGAAGATGTCGTTAATAAGTGTTGTGAGAGCTTATATTTCAAAACACCTCAGATCAATAATGAGATAGTTAATCGCTCAGAGATTTCAACAGGAGCGACAAAACGTGCAAGATTAACAATCATCTCAGCAATATTAGATAAAAAAGATAGCAGTGATTTTTATAGAGGAACAAATCAGGAGGCGACCATTTATAGAGCTCTTTTTTGTCGTACAGGAATAGTAAATGGACATCCTGATAAAAATATTGCAGAAATCATCTCTTTGCTAAATGCGTTTGTAGATTCTTGTTGTGATAAAAGAGTACAATTATCTGAAATAGTGGAAACTCTTATGCAAGAACCGTATGGAATGCGAAAAGGAGTTATTCCATTTTATTTAGCACGTGTGTTGACAGACAGACATGAAGATTTGATTGCATATTTTGCGGATATGGAAGTTCCGATTAGCAGCGAAATCATAGTTAATATGTGTGAGAAACCTGATACATACAGCCTTTTTGTTTCTAAAACGGATTTTGAAAAAGAAAATTATATAGACCAGTTAAATCAGTTATTTGATGTAACAGAGAGTCGTGCTCTGACGGAAAATAGAATAAAAAATATTTTATTATGCATGCAACGATGGTTCAGAGCACTGCCACAGGTAACACGAAATATTGCAGGATTTTCAGAATATGAAAATAACGCACAAATCAAAAAAAATATGCGTACTTTGCGGAAATTGATGCAGAAAGTGGAACTAAATCCGTATGAAATACTCTTTATAGATATTCCACATAAATTTGCAACAGAAAGCCTGGATGCTACTTATGCGGAAATAGTAAAAGTTAAAGAAGCATTTGATACATATCTTTTATGGATAACACGAAAAGCGATAGATGGCATATATCAAGTATTTGGTGGACAGCGAAAATCCGATTTATATCACATGCTGAAAGAGTGGTATGAAAAACAAAGTGAACTTTCTAAGCAGGGGCTCCATAGTGGCAGTATAACAAATTTGATGTCGTGTATTGAGAAGTTGGATGTATACAATGATAATGAAGTTGCTCAAAAAATTGTTAAAGCGGTTACAAACGTGTATATAGAAAACTGGCTTGATAATGCATATGAAGAATTTGTAAATGAGTTAGTTGTTACGAAAGACGAAATTGAACATTTAAGAGAAGAAAAAACAGAAGGAAAATTATTGTTATCATTCACAGGAAGCAAGGGAACTAAAATAGAACGATATTATGAAAAAGCCGATGAAGGTACTGGAACTGTACTGAGAAATATCATTGAAGACACATTAGAAGAATATGATGATCTAAGCGTTAATGACAGAGTTTCCATCTTACTTGAAATGATAGAAAAAATAATTGGGTAAAATTATGATTTATTTGGATAATGCTGCAACTACGTTTCCAAAGCCAGAATCTGTATATTTAAAAATGGATGAGGTGAGTCGAAATATAGGAGTCAATGCAGGAAGAGGATCGTATCGAATTGCAAAGAAAGCAAGTGATTTGATATATGAGACTAAAAATATGTTGCGTCAGCTGGTATATGCTGACGCAAATGCAGGTGTTGTATTTTCACCATCAATAACAATTGCATTTAATCAAATTATAAATGGAATAGATTGGAAAAATAAATCAACTGTATATGTGTCTCCATATGAACATAATGCAGTAGCCAGGACTTTACACCATATTGCAAAAAATGAAAAAGTTAATCTTAAGTTACTTCCTATGGACGAAGAATCTTTGGAAATAGATATAGAAAAGATGAAATATGAGTTTTCAAAGGATAAGCCAGATGCTGTTTTTTGTACACATGTAAGTAATGTCACGGGCTATATTTTACCAATTGGTGAGATTTTTAACGAGGCAAAAAAGTATGATTGTCTTACGATATTAGATTCAGCACAATCCTTAGGGCTTATAGATATTGATATACGAAAAATTAATGTGGATATTATTGCTTTTGCGGGTCATAAAACACTATATGGTCCATTGGGAATCGGTGGCTTCATAAATGTTTCAGGCGTGCAATTAAAAGAGTTTATCACAGGCGGAACGGGAAGCGATTCTTTAAATTTAGATATGCCGGATGGAATAGAAGCAAAATATGAAGCAGCGAGTTCTAATATAGTGGCTATTGCTGGATTAAATGCAGCATTAAAAGAGTTGCGGATAGAAGAACTTTTTAGACATGAAAAAGATCTTACGAATTATCTTATAGAACGGCTTTCACAGAACGAAAATATACGGATGTATTTACCTGCGACACTAGAGAAACATGTGGGAATTGTATCGTTTTCATTTGAAGGTATGATTTCAGAAGATATAGGAACTATTTTAGATGAAGATTATGATATAGCTGTAAGAACAGGCTATCATTGTGCACCATATATTCATGAATATTTAAAGGATAAAAAAACATTAGGAACAGTACGCGTAGGAATAAGTCAGTTTACTACAAGGGAAGATATTGACACATTGGCAGATGCGTTGATGGAAGTGGACGATTAGATGTGGGGGAAAGCTATGTATAACGAAAAGTATTTTTGTAATTCTTAGCAACAAGATATCGAACAAGGTTGTCGACGTAGTGTGCTGTCAATTCAAGACCAATGATGAGGCTGTTCTTGTCTAGCGGATCTAGCTTGGAAATCAGCAAATGGAAGTCATCATTGTCATTTGTAGAATTGAACAGCTTGATTAGTTCTTCACCATCAGAAGATATGGCTGAGGCAAAGTGATTGAGTTTGGCAATGTTAATGTCTACATAAATTATGAGGTTGTACCTTCCTTTCTAAAGTCTGATACCGTGATATCCACCAGCGATTATCATTGTAGACTTGATGTAATAAGTACTCGAATCACTCCGGCAACATTCAGCTATAAACAATTCAGAGAAAGGTAGCGGCAATACACTCCTTCGAGTAGTCAGAACTACAGGGAAAAATAAAGAGTCCGCAGTATCTGAATGCATTGAACCACGATATTAAAAGAAAGGAAACGTGTGATAATTAGATACGTACGAATGGAATAGGCAGCTTACAATTAAAATGGGGTATTCCTCGATTCGGGTTGGAATACCAGCACCTGAAATGCATAATAAGATAGTAGGGTATGATATTTTTTTGGAAAAATTAAAAATGTGCATTAAAAACATACTAATTAGAGATTGGTATAAATGCGTATGGATAAAAGATGCTCAATCGTTAGAACTATCAAAAGAAGTGTATTCAGATATATACATGGCAGAAAATAAACTTCGTGCGTTTGTAAGTAGAGTTATGATAGAAAATTTTGGGATTGAATGGTATGACCGACCTGAATTTTATAAATTAAATGCAAGTATCCAGGAAAATGCTGTGAAAATAAAAAGAAATGTGCCAAATTTTAATAATATAGATGTTAGTATTTATACTGCAACATTAGAAACATTAATGGAAACAGTAAAGTCAGATATTTATTCCGATTCAATGCAGAATAGTCTGGAAATTCAAAGAAAAGTTAAAGATAGAATATTTGCTACTACGCAACTTAATAAAATGCAGTCTGCATTGGATTTCTTAAAAAGTATGTATGATAAAAAATATAATATATGGGGAAGGATTTTTGAACCACTTATATCAGATTCATCTAGATGGGAAAAATTGCTAACTACGTTCATTGATAACAGAAATCATGTGGCTCATAATAAATTACTTGACTATTCATCTAAAAATACTATGTTAAAGGATACAAGGGAATTTATAAAGTTAATTGAAGAAGCAGTTGCAAAATTTGATATAGAAAATTGTTCAGAAGAAGTGGAGGAAACTTTGCAGGCAATTGAGGATCAGCAGGAATATGCGAGAGACGCCCAATTGGAAATTATTGAATCAGAAGCAGGTGTAACGATAAGAAATAAAGAAAAAATCTTAAAAATGTTTCAAGATACTATAGACGATATTTATACAGATGCGGTAGATAAAACATATTTTGACGAAGGAATAGATATATCTGAGAGTTGTAATTTGCATGAGGACTTAGAAGAGCAATTAGTGTTTTCAATAACAGGAATGAGAGGTAACAAGTTAGAAGTATATGGTATCCTTGATATTGATGATTCAGAAGGTGCAATAAGTGTGATGAAAATAAGTGTATATGAGACAGAGGATAATATTTTGAATAAGACTATTAAATATGTGAATGGTAAAGTAGAATATGATTCTGAACAGACATCTTATATGTCTGTAGTTATGGATTTGTATGATGATAGTTGTGTTGATGATATTAAAAATGAAATAGAAGAGTTCGTTATAAAACAAAGAGAAGATAAAAATATAATAGACTATGTAGAAAGAAAAAATGCAGAGGATGATTGGGAAGCGGAGGCAGCAGATATATTCGAAAATAATTAGATTAGTTTATGTTTGGAATAAATGTATGACTTATTGTGCTTTTTACATGTCACTCAGTTTTCTGGTGAACGCCTAAAGCTAGAGCATCTAAAAGATATTTTTATCAACATTAATAGTAAAAATAAAATTCAAAATGTTAATGAGATTGGAATTCTGGACCGGTTTACAAACGTCTAAAATCCAGCTCTTTATCTTGACCTCGCACATAGGAAGATTTCTTTCCAGAATGAAAAACCAGAAACCTTCTGAGGACAATCTGTTACAATCTATGTGTCCGTACATAGTTGCTCAACTGTTTTCTCTTTTGCTCTTTTGTTACAGCCATAATCAGGCTGCCAGATGAAGTCTGTGGCACGAACCAAAATCATGAACGCTAAAAATCTATACTGTTGATGGGTATGTTAGGACAGATGGGGACTACAAGGATGAGTTACTGAGCGGGGATCGTCTAAAGACTTATAGTTGATGAAGTGACATTAATTTATTTACAGGCGAATAATTTGCTGTTTAGTCATGGATTTATACTATATTATCCATTATAACAGAAAGGAATAGAAGTAGAAAATGGATTTTATTGAATGGTTTACAGTAAATTTGTACACAAATATGTTTACGCTTTTTACAGTTTTATTATCGGGTGTGATTTCATTGGTGATTTCAGCAATTTATTATCATAAAGGGAACAGAAATAATCTGAGAATGTCTGTTATTCATCCAATACGAAGATTATTGGATCAAGGATATTCAAGAAAAAATTATGGAGTATTATGTGAAATTTCAAAAGAATATAGTACAAGATATTTGAGTAAGAATGAGAGTGAAAAATTAAACGCTCTTTTGTTGGCATATAAAGAGGTCAGTACATATAATGATATTTCAGTTGCATCAGATATTTTATTTTCATATTTTGAATATACATTGAAAAACAATAATATTGATCCCAGACCTGTACCGGTTGAGCATGAAGGTAAAATTGTTTATAGTACTTATCCATTTGAGTTATACTATTTATCTGAGGATTTAGAGAAAATTCTTAGGAAATATGATCCGGATTTTGAACCAGAAGAATGTAAAAAAGGGGTGATTTCCTTGTATAAAGACTATTGTAAGAAGTGTTATACTTCCAAGGAAATTGTATATTTTGGTGATTACACATTATCACAGGTATTAAGAAAATCAGAAATTCGAGAGAAGTGGGATAGGAAATTTGATATAGTCAAGAAAGCAAAAGAAGAATTTATGAATTTGAAAATATAAAGATTGCTCTATAGTATTTTTTTGAATATTCTCAATTTATTAGGATGCAATATCCAAGTAGGAAATTGCAATTGATATATTTGTGAGTTGATTTATAGCTTATAGTCAGTATAAAAACTACATGCGTGACTACCAATGTATCAAGAGATCAATTTTTTATAGAACACTAGAGAGTATATAGCGAAAAATTGAAAATATCTTTTGCCCATGATAATATAATAAATAAGTTAGGCAGAACAACCTGAAACCGGAGGATTCATAGTGAAAGAATATTTTATCAGTGAAATTAATATAGAAAAGTTGTATCATTTATCAAATATAACGATTGAATTGGATACAACCAAGCGCCAGCATTTGTTGTTAACCGGAAAAAATGGTTCAGGAAAGACATCGTTACTGTTAAGATTAGTAAGATACCTGAAAGTACTTAAAGATGGGCATCTTATTCGATTAACGGGAACATGGCCGGAATGGGAAGAAAATGCGAAACGGAAGATGGAACATGCTTCAAGTGAGAATGAACGATTTAAAGCGGAGCAGGATTACAGACAATGGTCGGATATGATTCGTAAGTATAGCGATGGCATTAGGGTTGCATGGAATGATAATGATGGACTTGAAAGTGCATATCAAAAAGGAGAATTTATAACTGCGTATTTTCCGGCAGAACGGAAAGCACAATTTGCGAAACCGAATGGCGTGGAAAATATTAAGCTGTCTGAAGTATATGACACCACGGAGAACGCCGGAAATATTCTTCTTAAGTATATGGTTCACATGAAGACACAGCAATCTTTTGCAAGAAACGAAGACGACCAGGAAATCGTAGGGAGGATTCAACAATGGTTTGACAGATTTGAATCTGCGCTGCAGGTTTTGCTGGACGAAAAATCGATTCATCTGGAATATGATTATAAAAATTATAATTTTAAAATCAGACAGGAAGGTCGGGAGCCTTTTGAATTCAGTGAACTGTCAGATGGTTATTCATCGGTAATTTATATTGTATCCGATTTGATTCTTCGAATGGACAAAAACTGGTTATTGGGTGAAGAAATCAGTCAGTATAATGCACAGGGAATTGTTCTGATTGATGAGTTGGAAACGCATCTTCATATTGAACTGCAGAAAAAAATTCTTCCATTCTTAACAGAATTTTTCCCGAATATTCAATTTATTGTGACGACACATTCGCCATATATTTTGAATTCTATTTCCAATGCGAAAGCATATGACCTGGAAAAGCATGTGGAACTGGAGAACCTGGCTGCTTTTTCATCGGATGAACTTGCGGAAGGTTACTTTGAGGCAGATGAATATTCAGATACATTAAAAGAGGAACTGGAGCGATATGCACAGTTGTGTTCTAGAAAAAAACTGACGGAAGAGGAGAGGGCTGAACGGGCAGAATTAAAAATAAAATTTAAAAATTTGTCAACAGATCTGTCAGGAGCTGCCAGAGAAAAATTTGAGGATATCGAACGGAGAAGGGAAACGAATGATTAAGATTGAGAGGAAGGAAACCCCGCATACACAAGAGGCAATGGATGATTTGCAGGAAGCATGTAATACAGGTCGTTCGTATAATACGGAACATGTGAATCAGGCGTTACGGGAAGTATTCCACGGGAAATGTTATATTTGCGAAAACAAAGAGGCAACATCCTATCAAATCGAACATCTGATTCCGCACCGGGGCGATAAAAAATTGAAATATGACTGGAATAATCTGTTTTGGGTGTGTGCACATTGCAACAATATTAAGTCAGACAAATATGAACCAATATTGAACTGTACAACAGAGCCTGTAGAACACCTGATTGCTTTTCGGAAAACAGGTTATTTTGGAACGGATGAAAAACTGGAGTTTGTGCCGGTGAAGGATGATAATGTAGCGATCAGAAATACCATTTTGCTGTTAAATGATGCATATTATGGAACGACTCCTCAGAAGAAAATGGAAGCAAGGATTATACGTAAAACGTTGCGGAAAGATCTTTCAAAGTTCAAAGAATATGTAAGGGAGTATCAGGAAGCAGAGAACGAAGAGGAAAAAGAGGATATTGCGATGCTTCTGAAGAGGGAACTGAAAGACAGTTCTGCGTTTACGGCATTTAAGAGATGGCTGATATGGGATAATGAGGAAAAGTATGGGGAATTGGAGAAATTTATTCCTGAGAATCAGAAGAAAAATTTATTTGACATTTAAAGGTGGATGGCGCTAACCATCCACCGCTCTGGAAAACCAGAGAAACCTCGTCGGTCAAAGTGTTTTTAATGTATGGTCTTGTCGACCAAAATACTTGTTGATTTGATTATACATAATTTTATGAAAAATCCACAGGAAAATAAAAGAAATTGGTGGAATGAATGCAAGATGAAAGTTGGATATGAATACATAAAAATTTGCACATCCGTCTTTCCAGTGCTATACTTATCTCAAACATATCACCACAGAAAGGGGCATAATCATGGAGACAGTATTACAATTTTTAAAAGACGCAGAGACATATTATCTGGCAACTGTAGAGGGTAATCAACCGAGAGTTCGTCCTTTTGGAACAGCTCATATTTTTGAGGGCAAGCTGTATATCCAGACCGGAAAAGTGAAAGATGTCTCAAAACAGTTACATGCCAATCCGAAAGCTGAGATCTGTGCTTTTAAGGGTGGTGAATGGATCCGTGTGGCTGGCGAACTGGTAGAGGATGATCGTGTGGAAGCAAGACAGTCCATGCTGGATGCATATCCGAGTTTGCAGAAAATGTATGCCGCAGATGATGGCAATACAGAAGTTTTTTATTTTAAGAATGCAACCGCAACGATTTCTGCATTTACGCATGAACCGGAAGTGATTACTTTTTAAAAAATAAAAAATTCTGGAAATTATATGAATACGGAATTGAGTAACGATGAGCCGGTAGCCGATGGTTATCGGCTCATTATGGGATTATGATATAAAGATATTGTGTGAGCTGGATAAAAGTTTTGTATAGAATAAAAAAGAAACGAGCAACCCGCTTGGATCCTAAGACCGTACACGACACAAAACCCATTTCTTAACTTCATTATAAAGTATTTCTATCAAAAGTCAATCAAAGATGTAAGAAATAAAGGAGAACAACCAATGAACAATCACGATAACAACCCCAAATACATCCAAATCCGAGGTGCCAGAGTCCACAACCTGAAGAACATAAACGTAGATATCCCCCTGCACCAGATCGTAGGCATCGCAGGTGTGTCCGGCTCCGGGAAGTCGTCGTTGGCGTTGGGGGTGTTGTATGCGGAGGGATCCAGGAGGTATCTGGAATCGCTTTCTACTTATACGCGAAGACGTATGACGGGTGCGGCGAAGGCACAGGTGGATGAAGTTTTGTATGTGCCGGCGGCGCTTGCGCTGCATCAGCGGCCGGGAATTCCGGGGATCCGGAGTACGTTTGGCACGGGAACGGAGCTTTTGAACAGTCTGCGGCTGATGTATTCGAGGCTGGCTTCGCATCGGTGTCCCAATGGGCATTATGTGGAGCCGACATTAAAAGTGGCAGCGGAGCAGGAGATTTTTTGCCCAATCTGTGGGGAGCAGGTGCAGACGCCGAGTGCGGAAGAACTTGCGTTTAATTCTCAGGGTGCATGCCCGGAATGTGGTGGTACCGGGCGAGTACGGACGGTAAATATTGATTCTCTGGTACCTGATGATTCGATCAGTATCGATGACGGGGCGGTTGCACCGTGGAACAGTCTGATGTGGTCACTGATGACGGATGTATGTCGGGAAATGGGTGTGCGCACGGATATTCCGTTTCGCGAGCTGACGGAGAAAGAAAAAGATATTGTTTATCACGGGCCTGCGGAAAAGAAACATATTTTTTATAAAGCAAAGAATTCGAACCAGGCAGGAGAACTGGATTTTACCTATTACAATGCGGTGTATACTGTGGAAAATGCCCTTGCTAAAGTAAAAGATGAAAAGGGCATGAAACGTGTGGAAAAATTCCTGAAAGAAGAGATCTGCCCGCAGTGTCAGGGAAGCAGACTTTCCGAAAAAGCGAGAGCACCGAAACTTCGAGGCATCGGACTGGCGGAGGCGTGTCAGATGACTTTAAAAGATTTGGTTGTATGGGTTGCCGATGTTCCGGATTCTCTGCCAGAGGAAATGCGTCCAATGGCAGAATCAATCTGCGAATCCTTTCAGACAGCTGCAAAAAGACTGATGGATCTGGGACTTTCTTACCTGTCTCTCGACAGAGCAGCTGCGACATTGTCTACCGGGGAGCGGCAACGGATGCAGCTGGCGAGAGCTGTAAGAAACCGTACGACAGGTGTATTGTACGTGTTGGACGAGCCTTCCATCGGATTACATCCTTCCAATATTAATGGATTGAATGCCGTGATGCATGATCTGATCGCGGATGGCAATTCGGTTCTTCTGGTCGATCACGATACGCAGATTTTGTCCGAAGCTGACTGGATCGTGGAGATGGGACCGGAGGCAGGAAATGGCGGTGGATATGTGATCGCAGAGGGAACGATCCCTGAGATTACAAAGAATCCGGCTTCCATGATTGGTCCGTTTTTAGCGCAGAAAACGAATTTGCCGGTACGGGAACAGACGCATGCCGAAAATATGTTTGCTCTGGGAGTTATCCATCTTTCTACCAATGCGATCCATACGGTAAAACCTCTGGAAGTCGATATTCCAAAAGGCAGGCTGACCGTTGTGACCGGTGTGTCCGGCTCTGGCAAGACTACGATGGTGCTGGAAAGCCTGATTCCGGGACTGGAGGCAGCACTGAACGGAGAGACATTGCCGGAACACGTGAAAAATGTTTCTGCGGAGGGGATTTCCCATGTGAAACTGATCGATGCGTCACCGATTGGAATCAACATTCGTTCTACCGTGGCAACGTATGCCAATGTGCATGATGAACTTCGAAAGATTTACGCAAAGACTGACGATGCAAAAAGGATGAAATACAAGGCAAAGGATTTTTCCTATAATACCGGAAATCTCAGATGTCCGGCATGTGATGGAACAGGGCAGATCACACTGGATGTACAGTTTTTGCCGGATGTAGATGTGGTGTGTCCGGAATGTAAAGGATCTCGGTATGCGAAAGCGGCATGGCAGGTTTGCTATGAAAAGGAACCGGGGAAAAGGTATTCGTTGCCGCAGATGATGGCGATGGATGTAAACACAGCACTACAGGCGGCAGGAGACTGGAAAGTGGTGCGGCAGCGGCTGGAAGTACTGCGAGATCTTGGGCTTGGCTATCTGACCCTGGGAGAGGCGACACCGGGACTGTCCGGTGGGGAAGCACAGAGACTGAAACTTGCCAGTGAGATGGGGAAAGGGCAGTTTGATTCCGTTTTCGTGTTCGATGAACCGACGATTGGATTACATCCATTGGACGTAAAGACGCTACTTCAGGTATTCCAGGCACTTGTGGATCAGGGGGCAACTGTGATTGTGATAGAACACGATCTGGATGTGATCCGAAACGCAGATTATATCATCGATATGGGTCCGGAAGGCGGCGAAGCAGGCGGAAGGATCGTTGCTGTGGGAACACCGGAGCAGGTCGCAGAAAATGAAAACAGTGTTACCGGGAAATTTATACGTTGAAGATAATTTATTTTCTCTCATTCCATCTTGCATCCCGCAGTATTCTCCGTTACAATAACACCAGAACACAAGTTTGCATCAGAAAGGACTGTGGATGTTATGGACATCAAGGATTTAATTATATATCGAAGAACGATCCCTGCGCGGAAAGCGATATATTCCTCGTTTCCGGAATCTCTGAATCCGAAGATCGTGGAGTTTTTGCGGGAACGGGAAATTGATCAGCTGTACTGTCATCAGGCGCAGATGTATGAGTTGGCGCGGGAAGGGAAGAACGTGGTGATTACCACTTCGACGGCTAGTGGAAAGACGCTGAGTTTCCTGCTTCCGGTGATACAGGAGATTCAGGAACATCCGACGGCGCGGGCAATCTTTATTTATCCGACGAAAGCACTTGCGGCGGATCAGTACCGGGCATTGCAGCCGTGGCTTTCCTTTTTCGGACCGGAGAAAATCAGTGCCGGAGTATATGACGGTGATACGCCGGTGAACGAGCGAAAACGGATCCGGGACCGGGCAAATATTATTCTGACGAATCCGGAGATGTTAAATGGCGCTATGCTGCCAAATCACAGCAAATACGGATTTGATTTTATCTTTTCGAACCTGAAATACGTGGTTCTCGACGAGATGCATACCTATCGTGGAGCCTTTGGATCCCATATGGCAAATGTTTTCCGGCGGCTTTCGAGGATTACAGAGTATTATCACGCAGTCCCTCATTTTCTATGTAGTTCGGCTACGATTGCCAATCCGGTGGAACTGGCGGAAAAAATCTGTGGACAACCATTTGCTTCGGTGACAAAAGACGGTTCGGCGTCATCCGAGCGGAATTATCTGCTGATACAGCCACCGAAAATAAGCGGAAAAGATCAGCAATATTACGGGCAGGAATCCATTGTGTCGGTGGCGGCACAGATGCTTCCACAGTTGATGGAACAGAGGGAAAGTTTTCTTGCATTTGCAAAATCAAGAAAAAATGTGGAAGTTGTGTTAAAAGAGACAAGAGACCGGCTGGATGCGGCGGATTTTCTTACTACAGTGACTTCGGATCAGATTTCCGGTTACCGGGGCGGTTATACGCCGATCGAGCGAAAGACCATCGAACAGCAGATGATCCGTGGGGATCTGCTGGGGCTGGTGAGTACGAATGCACTGGAGCTGGGAATTGATATCGGTTCTATCGGAGTGACGGTACTGATCGGTTATCCGGGAACCCGTTCTTCTTTCTGGCAGCAGACCGGGCGTGCGGGGCGAAGTAAGAAAAGCTGTACCAACTATCTGATCCTGGATCACCTTCCGATGGATCAGTATATCGGTCTGGAGCCTGGATGGCTTTTTGATGAGAGCAGTGAACATGCGGTGATTGATCCGGATAACCTGCTGATCGAACTGGCACATATCCGTGCGGCGGCAGCAGAACTCCCGCTGTCTCTGGATGACATTGCCCGCTTCCCGGATCTCGGAGAGACGATTCCGGTACTGATGAAGATGCAGGAAGTGCGAAGCCAGAACGGTCGGTTTGCATGGGCAGGCGGCGAGTATCCGGCGGGCGATTTCTCCATGCGAAATATTGATAAGAACAAATACACGCTGTTGAATCAGGAAACCGGAAAAACGATCACGGAGATGGATGAAAGTCAGGCGTTTCGGGAGATTCATGAAGGTGCGGTTTATATCCACGACGGGGAATCTTACCGGGTGGTGAAGATGGATCTGGAGAGCAAGATGGCGTATGCGATTCCATTTAACGGAAATTATTATACGGTTGCCGGAGGCGAGACGAATATTCATGTAATCCACAGCCAGAAGGAACAGCAGTGGAACCGGATTCGGGTGCAGTTTGGTGATGTGAATGTGGCGGATTATGTCTATATGTACAAAAAACTGCAGTTCCATAACCATCAGAACCTTGGATATGAGGAACTTCGGACACCGCTGACGAAGGATTATGATACCGAAGGAACCTGGATGCATCTGCCGGAGAATCTGGTACTGGCGTATCGTGGTCTGCTGCAGGCGGATGATACGGGACGGCTGACCAGGAATAATCATTTTCAGGGCTTGTGTTTCGCTCTGAAAAATGCTGCGCAGATGGTGACGATGACAGAACAGGAGGATATCCATGTGATAACTTCCACAAATGCGCTGGAATTATCGGGTGAAACAGCGTCGGATGTATCCATTTATTTCTATGACGGCTATGTGGGCGGTCTTGGATTTTCCGAGAAAATCTATGATCTGATCCCGCAGGTGATCGAACAGGCGATTCGGATGGTGTCCGGCTGCAAATGCAAAGACGGATGTGCGGCATGTGTGGGGGATTATAAACTGGATCGCAAACTGATCCTGTGGGGATTGGAAAATCTGCGGGAAGCATCGGAGGTTCCCAAAGGTGAAAAAGTAGTTACCTGGGCAGAGTCCACCTGGAAAAGGAAAGAATTCCGACTGGAAACATTACCGGAAAAGTGGGATATTTTTTGCCGGAAAGCCAGAGAGAACGGAGAGCAGTACGCCGGATTTTTCCAGACCGTGCACCGGGTGAAAGTGAAGGATACCAGACTGATTCTTTCGGTAGACACACCATTTTTTGCACAGTGGGCGAATGGACCGGAAAATAAACAGAGTCTGCGGAATCTGATCGGTTATTATACAGAACTTCCGGCAGGATTTCGGTTGGAAATCCGGGCGGAAAGACCGGAAAAGCGGGGAAATTTATCTGACATTACGGGTTCAGATACAAGAAAAACGTGGACAGAAAGTCACGATACAGCCGGGCGGTCTGTAGAAGACTACGATAGAGAAGAACGGGAGAAACAGGAAAAGATTCTTCGCCGTTACCGGGCGATGGATATCAGGAGAGAGAAAAAAGATGATGGATCTGAATAAACTGAATCCCTACCAGAAAGAGGCAGTGCTTGATGAGAGTCCTGCCTGTTTGGTCAATGCAAATGTAGGAAGCGGGAAGACGACCGTGTTGACGGCAAAAGTTCGATATCTTTGCGAACAAAAAGGAGTGGCTCCAAAGGATCTGATGGTGCTTACCTTTACCAATAAGGCAGCAAATGAAATCCGGGAGCGGCTGGAAAATCTGACCGGAAAAGAGGAAGATCTGTGGTTTGGCACGTTTCACAGTGTGGCACTTCGGATGTTACAGACGATTCTTCCGGTAGAGGAACTTGGATATACGAAAGAATTTCAGGTATGCATCCCCGAAGAAGAAATGCAGATGGCACAGCAACTGATCACGGAACAGAATCTTCAGATTAAATATAAAAACCGTTTAAAAAAGCGGCTGGATCAAAGCCGTCAGAAAAGTGGAAGAAAACCGAAAGATTACGGGGATGATTTTGAGCGGTTGTGTACTCTGCTGGAAGAAGAAAAAAAGAAACAGAATAAAATGACATACGAGGAGTTGATCTTACATACCGGACAGCTGCTTCAGAGCCACCCGGAGATTCCACGTCCGCTGTGGCTGATCATCGATGAAGTTCAGGACTGCGATCAGAGTCAACTGGATCTTCTGGACAGTCTGATGGGAAAAGACAGTCATCTTTTTGCGGTTGGTGATCCGAATCAGGTGATCTACAGCTGGCGGGGAAGTGCTTTTCAGATTTTCTTTCAGCTGAAAAACCGCTATCAGGCGATGGAACTCAGCCTTCCGATCAATTATCGTTCTTCTGGGACGATTTTATCTGCAGCAAGACGATTTTTGCAGAATGGAAGTACGCTGGAAGGGGTAAAAAGCGAAGGCGGTAAAGTGCAGATCCGAAAACAGTATGATCCATTTCAGGAGGCTGAGGATCTGGCAGCCCGTATCCGGGAGTTTCATATGCAGGGGATTCCGTATCACGAGATTGGGATTTTGTATCGTTTGCAGAATCAGTCGGCACTACTGGAACAGGTACTTACCAGAAACGGGATTCCGGTGCATGTGGCAGTGAAAGAAAAAATGAGAGATATTCCGGTAGTGCAGTGGTTTTTTCATGTACTTCGGTTTTGCGTGAATCATTCGGATACCACGAGTGGTGTGGAAGCGTTGTGCAACAAAACGTATGGAGAGGGATGGACAACGAAAAAAGCATTACAGCAGATCCGACGCTGGGAGACGGATGGAACATTGCCGAAAAATTCTCCATTGTTTTCGGGGATGGTGAATGTTCAGGAAGATGTGTTTGTGACAGAAGAAACCGATCAATTGTGGGAAATGTTCTCACTGGATCGTTATCTGATGCCATCCAGAGTTGGTTATCAGGAAGATAAGGCGTGTATTCTGGGAATTTTTGATGCAATTCGGAACAAGGGGAATATCAGAGAATTTTTGAATGATGTGGCTCTCTATGGACTGCCTTGGATGCACAATTCAGGGAACCAGAAGACGGAGAATATAGTAACAGGGAATTACGTTACAGAAAAGCAAAGTATAGAAGATTTGACAGCAAAATATCCAATAAATACAGCGGGTTACAATGCGAAAGGGCAAAAAGATAGTTCCAGAGAAGAAGAAATTGACGCTGTGCAGTTGATGACGCTTCATGCCTCAAAAGGATTGGAATTTACCTGTGTTTTCATCATCGGTGTGAATGATGGTCTGTTGCCTCTGCGTGGAACCAGTTTTGATCAGGAGGAAGAAGAACGACGTCTGTTCTTCGTGGGAATGACCCGCGCGAAGGAACAGTTGGAACTTTCCTATTACACCAGCCCGGACGGTTACGGAATCCTTCCGGGTCCCGGAAAATACCTGAAAATGTTTCCGAAAGACCTGATTGAAGGTCTGGATGAACCGAAATATGCAGAAGGAAGTGCGGCGGAACATTTGCAGGCGATGAAGCGGCAGATTTTGCAGGCAAGAGAAGAGCGGACGCTGCAAATGCCAGAAGAGGACTTTCGGACAATATCGCCTGAGATAGATGTTGAAAAACCAGACACGGATCCGTGCAGGCATGAGGAAAAAGAAGAAAACCCTGCGAAGAGTGCAACCAATCATACAGATGCAGATTCCGTAGCCAACCAGCCGCGCGTAGCACACGAAAAATACGGAGTCGGAACGGTAATCTCCGAAAATGAAGACACCATTACCATCCGCTTCGATGATTATGGAGAAAAAGAACTTCTGAAGATGTTTACGGTTTTACATCCGTTGTAGATGCTGAGAACCATTCAATATTTCTGTGAATCTGCCATAAAATGTAAAAAACAATCCATGGCCGGAGTATATTCTCCGGCTTTTTTATATGCAAATCCAATCCAGAGTACCGGTTATTCTTCCAACGGAACAGATATCACGCCCTCATGTTGAAACAGACGAAAATTGCTCTCTGCAAAAAGGCTGATACCTTCTCCGACAGCAACGGCACTGATTAAAGACTCTACGCGTGCAGTGCGAAGAATCGACGGATGAATACCTGCATTTTGAAAAATCTGCATACACAGCTGATAAATGGATGTGTATGGGTGCATCAGCAGAAAAGACTGATCGGTCAGTGCTGTAACAGAAAGCTTTTGTCGTGTTGCCAGTGGATGATCTGCCGGAAGCATGACACAGATCCGGTCGGTTGCAATAGGAAAAAAATGATAATGTTCCGTATCGATCATAGATTCTCTGGCAAGAATCATGGCAAATCGCTTCTTTTCGATGCCTTCCATTAATTCGCTTTCTTCCACCTCGGTAAGAGCAAGAGAAATCTCTGGGTGTTCTTTCTGAAACAGGCGGAAACTTCCGGTAAGATGATACTGAGAGAGTACAGGAAGCGTTCCCACAGATAATTGCTGTTCCTTGGCAGTCTGATACAGAGACATCCGGTAAAGCATCTGCCGGTATTGCCGGGAAAGTTCCATTGTCATTCGACACATTAAGAAACGGAATGAGGATTCTAAATAACTGACGGGTTCGGAGATCCATTAGTTTACCCGGCATAGCAAATATCGAACTGATATTCTACGGCAATATCTCGTGAAGTGTGTCAGCGAATTTTGAATAATCGACAACAATATCAATAATTTCTCTGATAATCACAAATTTTCCCGTGACAAGTCATATATTTTAACGTATAGTAATAGATAGAAAACAAATGCAACCGACGATGGAAAACTTTTGGGACGCCCTTTTCCATCGTCGGTTGTACTATGAAAGAGAAGGAGAAAAAGATGTATACACTATTACTACTGTTGATTTATCTGGCATTTATCAGTCTCGGACTGCCAGATTCCCTTCTGGGTTCTGCCTGGCCGGTGATGCACAAGGCTTTTCAGGTTCCGCTGTCTTATGCGGGTCTGGTAACTATGATTATTTCCGGAGGAACCATCTGTTCCAGTTTGATGTCTGAGCGTCTGACAAAGAAATTCGGTACACAGATTGTAACTGTGTTCAGCGTGATGCTTACTGCAATCGCATTATTCGGATTTTCTACGGCAAGCGCCTTCTGGATGCTCTGTCTATGGGCCGTTCCCTATGGACTGGGTGCGGGAGCGATTGATGCTACACTGAACAACTATGTAGCGCTTCATTATAATTCCAGGCATATGAGCTGGCTGCATTGTTTCTGGGGACTGGGAACCATTATCAGTCCGTATGTGATGAGTTATGCACTGACCACATCGGTGTGGCAGAACGGATATCGCATGGTATCTTTTATCCAGATCGGAATAGCATTGATTCTTTTCGTGACACTGCCGATATGGAAGGTGAATAAAAAGGAAACTGCGCAGGAAGAAAAGGCAGAAGAAGAGATGGTAGGCATCAAAGGTGCACTGAAGATCAAAGGCGTTCCGAATCTTCTTCTTGGATTTTTCTCCTATTGTGCACTGGAATCAGCAGTGATTCTGTGGGGAAGCAGCTATCTGGTAGGAGCAAAGGGAATTTCTGCGGAACGTGCAGCAGCCTTTGCGTCCCTGTTTTGCATCGGTATCACACTTGGAAGATTTCTGGCAGGTTTTATTACAGAAAAAATGGGAGACCACAAGATGATTCGTCTGGGCATCGCTATCATTCTTGTTGGATGTATCGGTATGTTGTTACCGGTATCCATCGATGAATTTGCACTGTTGGTCTGGTTATTATGGGACTTGGCTGTGCACCGATTTATCCATCTATCATCCATGCAACACCGTCCAATTTCGGAGAGAAGAACTCCCAGGCGATCATCGGTATCCAGATGGCAAGTGCTTATGTGGGATCTACTTTTATGCCGCCGCTGTTCGGACTGATCGCAAACCATATTTCTGTCGGTTTACTTCCGGTTTATGTATTGTTCTTCCTGATTCTGATGTTCTTTATGCTGGAAAAGACATTTAAACTGGTGAAATAGTAATAATCAAACAGCTTCCGGGTTACGTGTCAGTTTCCTGAAAGCTGTTTTTGATTTGCATAATTTTATTTGTAACAGAAAAGGATATAAATATGTATAAAGAAAACAAGGATATAACATTACAATACTATAATCAAAATGCCGGTTCTTTTGTCAGCGGTACAGTTCACGCAGATCTGACAGATACACTGAATCGGTTTTTAAGCAGACTGGAACCGGGAGCGGCAATTCTTGATTTTGGCTGCGGTTCCGGCAGAGATACCAAATATTTTCTGGAACATGGCTATCAGGTGGAGGCCATAGACGGATCCGAAGAACTGTGTAAAATCGCCAGTGCCTATACAGGAATTCCGGTACGCCAGATGTATTTTCAGGATCTGGATGTCCGGGAGCAGTATGACGGTATCTGGGCGTGTTCTTCGATTCTGCATCTGGAAAAAACAGAATTAAGATCTGTGCTGAAAAAAATAGCGGATGCCCTGCGTCCCGATGGATGGATCTACACTTCTTTCAAATATGGAGAGTATGAAGGGATGCGAAACGGCAGATATTTCACGGATTTCACCTGGAGCAGTTTCCAGAGATTCATCCGTGATACTGAGTCACTTTCCATAGAAGAATCCTGGGTGACCGGCGATGTGCGGCCGGGAAGGGAAGAAGAAAAGTGGCTGAATCTGCTGTTGCAGAAGCGATAATAGAGAATGGCACAAAAACCATCCGTTGTATCAGTGAAATCCTTATTTATTCCGTGCAATTTTTTACAGGATTTGCTATATACTGTTTCATAGTTCATCGGAGGGTGATTTGTTGCATTGCATATCTGGGATTATTTCAAAAAAACGGATCCCGGATTCATTGGAAGCAAAAGCCGGATAAGATGTCAGGTTGAGACACCTGTTTCTTATCCGGCTTTTTCCATAGAGATCTTCTGGCGGGTATCCTTTCTTCCGATTCCGAGGTGATCCTGGCAGCGGCCGATTATCTGAAAGCATATGCGATCGACTGTATTTTCACGGCGGTGTTTTTCTGTTACATCGGTTTCTACAACGGTATCGGCATGACCAGGTTCGTCATGATTCAGGAAATCCTCGGTGCGTTCTGCGTCCGTGTGCCGGTATCTTATTTCATGAGCATCCAGCCGAACCCGTCCCTGTGCCACATTGGTCTCGCCACACCGATGTCATCCATCCTGCAACTGGTGCTGTGTCTTGCAGGAATGGTGTATGTGAATAAGCGATACATGAAACGATAAGAGATCAGAGAACTTTTAACGGTGGTTCTTCCATATCGTATAACAGATCATTTGTTTCCATAACAGAGAGATTCTTTCTGATTGCAAAGAGCAGAACGGAATCTCTTTTGTTTTTGGGATAGAGCTGACCGGTTGCGGCACAGTTTAATGCACGCTGGGTATCCGTCAGATCGAGTCCAAGCGCAAGACAAAAAGCCAGAACCTTATCTCTAGAAGGTGTTCTGGTTCCGTTGAGAAGCTGATACCCGTAATTTCGCTGGATCATAGAGTTGCGGATCAGGTCGGCGGCAGACAGCTCTCGTTCCCGGAGCTTTTCGGAGATAAAATCGGCAAAAGAGCAGCTGATATGTTCCTGTTTCAACGTTTCTGTATAAGCCTGTAATTCCTCGGGTGTTTTTGCAGAAGAAAGAATCTGCATCAGTTCATTTGTATTTTTGGATTTCTCAGATGGTTTCATAAATTTGGCAGCTCCTTGCATTATAAGTGAGGGTATTATATAATTTTTCCTGTACGAATGCAAGAGGGGGAGTTTTATGACACGGGCAGAAGAATACCGTTTATCGCAGTATCAGCATCTGGGCGCATTGAGAGAAGATAAATCCATTGACCTGGTAAGAAATCAGCAGACAGGTCTTATCGGAGTACAGAAAATGATTTCTTCGGAGCTGTATCCGGTGTATTTGTTTTTAAAAGAACATACGAATCCGTATCTTCCGGTCATTTATGAATGTATCCAGCTGGACGAAAATCGTCTGCTTATCATCGAAGAATATGAAACCGGAAAAAATCTGGAAGAATGTCTGGAAAGTGGTATGAAGTTTTCTGAGGCAGAAGCCGCCGGGATGATCCGGGATCTGTGTATGGCGTTGCAGCCACTTCACGATGCAAAACCGCCGATCATCTGCCGGGATCTGAAGACGGAAAATGTCATGCTTACCGCCGATCACAGGATCAAGCTGATTGATTTTGACATTGCCCGCCAGTATCAGCCGGGAAAACACAGAGATACGGTGCTGATGGGAACGGAAGGGTACGCGGCACCGGAACAGTTTGGATTTTCACAGACCGATGCGAGGACGGATATTTACGGACTGGGTGTGCTGTTTAATTATCTTCTGACGGGAAAATTCCCGGTGGAAGAAAAAGCAGCCGGGCGGATGGGAGAGATTATTTCGCGCTGCACTGCCATGAATCCGGAAGAACGGTATCAGAATGTTACAGAACTGATGCGTGCACTGGAGAAAGCAGCTGTACAAAAATCTTCGGGGCAAATGGAAGTGTCTGTGACAGCATCGAATCATGTTAAGAAAAATCGCGATATGTCCTGGGCACCTCCGGGATTTCATTCCGACAATTTCTGGAAAATGATTCTGGCAGGACTGGGATATCTGTTTGTCGCATGGATCTGTTTTTCCATGGATTTTCATAACACGAACGGAACAACGGCAAATACGGCAATTCAGTATGTAAACCGAATCTGTCTGTGGAGTTCGCAGATGGCAAGTATTTTTCTGATCGGTGATTACCGGGGTGTCCGCCGGAAGATTCCACTTTTAAATCATCCCTCGAGATTCATTCGCATCATCGGAGATGTTTTGCTGTATATGGCGCTGTTTGTAGCAGCGGTGATGATTGCGATGATCCTGGAAGGTTTATTCTGAAAAAGTGTATGCTGTGTGCATACCATAAAATAATATAGAATCTGTATGATGAAAGAAGCACAGGAAAATGATTCCGGGCTTCTTTCTTTTTATGTTGACAGAAGCGGTTCGGAAACATTTTCTGGAAAAAAGACAGAAAAATGGAGAGGAATACGATGGAAAAGGAAAACAAAAAAGACACCAAATTATGCAAACACTGTAAAACCGAAATCCCAAAAGATGCAAAAGTATGCCCGAACTGCCGAAAAAAACAAAAAGGAATCGGCAAATGGATCGCGATTGCGGTTGTTGTCGTCATCCTTATCGCAGCGATGTCCGGGGGCGAGAATAAACCGAAAAAAGTAGAAACAGCGGATGCAGAAAGTTCTGAAACCACGACGGAAAGTGCGACAGATACTTCTGAAGATCGGGAAGAAAAGGATACATTCGGAATCGGCGAGACAGCAGAGATGAACGATGTACAGGTGACGATGGTCAGCTATTCTGAAAACGAAGGCTCTGAATACAACAAACCGACCGATGGTAATGAATATGTCATGGTAGAATTCGAGATTGTGAATAATTCGGAAAACGAAATAACTGTCAGCAGCGCATTGAGCTTTGATGGCTACGCAGATGACTATGCGTTGAACTATTCTTTTGCCGCCATGATGGAAAATGAAACCAGTAACCAGCTGGACGGAACAATAGCTCCCGGAAAGAAAATGGATGGAATGGTCGGCTTCGAAGTCCCGAAAGACTGGAAGACGATAGAGATTCATTTTAAGGATGATGTCTGGAGTAACAGTAAATTTAAGTTTGAGATTGAGAAATAGAAACAATAGTTGAATATATCAAAAAGTTTACAATCGTGTAGACAACTACTATAATATCTACACGATTGTAAACTATAGTAAAACACGAAAAGTAGTCGTTCTTGTACACAAATCTTTTAAAACAATTCTCTATCCTGTACGTTTTGAATTGAGAAAGTATAATGATCTTATACTTCATCAAAAGGAAATGAGACGGATATCATATGAAAACTCAGATGAAAGAAATTTTAAGTATCATATGGAAATACAGTCGCTTATGGGGATGTATGAAATTATTGAATTCTGTTTTAACAGCAATCATTGTTCCGGTGAATACTGTGCTTCTTCAAAGGATAGTAGACGATATTTTAATTTTATTACAGGAGAATCGTTTCCATTTCATATTGAATACGCATTTGGTAATATTTATAGCTGGTGTATTTTCAGAAGTGCTTTTGACGGGGTTGGATCGCTATGTAGAAATTCGATTCGATATGCAAATAACGGATCGGTTGGAAAAAGAGATTGTGCGGAAATACAGAAAACTGGATTACAGCTGCTATGAAGATCCGCAGACTTATGACAGTATTTCAAGAATTTCGCAGAATCCAGGTGAGAAAATCAGAATGATTTTCTGGAAACTGTGTGAAATGGTCAGAATTATAATCTTGCTGATCGGGTATCTGCTGATTTTTCAACAGGCATCCCCGTTGTTGGTGGGTATCTTTCTGCTGTTTTTACCCCCTATGTTGTATGAAAATTATAAGGCAGGATGTCTGTGGTATGATTTATATTCCAGGCAGACGGCAGATGAACGAAAAATTGCTTATTATGAAAGATTGCTGACCGGAAAGACAAGTCTGGCGGAACTGAAAATATATCAGGCAACGGATTACATAGAAAAACTTTGGAAAAAACAAAGCAGTAAACTGAGAAAAGAAAAAGAGGAGACGCTGATCAGAGTAGAGAAAGCTTTGTTAAGAAAAAGTACATTTGCTGCATTGTGGTATCTGTGTTCCGGAGGATTCCTTCTATATGGTGTGATTACCGGACGGATTTCTGTTAGTATGTTTCTGGTCTTATTCCAGACGATTCTAAACATTGTCGATACGGTCAATGGTTTACTGGAAACTTTTGGAAATTTTTCCAGAGAGATTCAGGAAATGTCGTATCTTCATTCCTTTTTTGCGTTAAAAAATATTCCGGAACGAAAAGGATGCATAGACAGACCTGTCCGCCGGATCCGGTTTGAGCATGTTTGTTTTTCTTATCCAAACGCGGGAACGGAAACTTTACATGATATCAGTTTTGAACTGGATCTTTCAAAAAGTACTGCCATTGTAGGTGAAAATGGTTCTGGAAAAACCACGATCATAAAATTATTATGTGGGCTGTATCAGCCAACCAGTGGGAGGATTTTGTTTGATGAATATGATATAAGAAATCTGAACAATGGTGAGATTGGAAAAGCTATCAAAGTGGTATTTCAGGATTTTTTTCAGTATGAGCTGACAATTCGTGAAAATATTGGTTTTGGAAATTTAGCCAGGATTTCTCATGATCTGGAATTGCAGGAAGTTCTGGATGCGGTGCATCTGGAAGAACTAAAGAAACTTGAACTGGATACCAGTCTCGGAAAACTGGAACATGAGGGGATAGATTTATCCAGAGGGCAATGGCAGCGATTGGCTGTCGGCAGGATTTTCCTGAATGATACCGGTTATGCAGTCCTTGATGAGCCTACGGCATCTGTGGATCCGGTATCAGAATATAATATGTATCAGTTATTTTATTTGCTGTTACGATCCAGAGGAAGTCTGATGATTTCACATCGTCTGGCAAGTGCAAAGATGGCGGATCATATTCTGGTACTGAAAAACGGAACAATAGCAGAACAGGGAAACCATACAGAGTTGATGAAAAATCAGGAGTTGTATCATGAACTATTCTGCAGACAGGCAGAATGGTATCAGTAGGAGAACTGAAAAATGAAAAAACTATTATTACGCTCATTGAGAGATATCCACCGAATTGTTCCGCGTACACTTGTTCTTCAGATCATCTGTATGATGTTACAGTCGCTGATGGCGGCAATAACGATCTGGTTGACGTCCGTTTTTCTTAATCTGCTTTACCAAAAAGATTTCAAAAGCAGCCTGATCTGTTTCTGTATGATTCTGGCAGTTTTTGTTCTGTCAGAAGTAGCAAACAGTATCTTTTATTCTTGTATGGTCAGAATTGATTTTCAGACAGGACAGCAATTACAAATAGAACTTGGAGAAAAAGGAACCCGGTTGTCAATGATCTGTTATGAAAATACAGAAACAAATAATATGCTGAAACGGGCAAAAAACTGTATTGAGCAGGAACGTTTTTCGGATCTGAGTTTATCGGTATTTAATATACTGGCAGAATTTCTTAAAGTAAATGGCACGTTGCTTGTACTGGCTGGATTTCATCCGGTTCTTGTGGGGATATCTTTGTTGAGCGTGTTCCCATATCTCATTGTGCGACTGGTCCGGGGAAAAGAATTTTATGAGTTAAAAAGATATCAGGCAGCAGGAGAACGACGCAGAAATTATCTGTATCATCTGTTTGGAGATAAGCAGGCAGTAAAAGAACTTCGAATCTTTGAAATCGAAGATTATATTGAGCAGAAAATGTATGCGGCGCGGGATAATATGAAGCAGGAAGTCTGGAATTTTAAGAAACGTGATATGCGTAGTTTACTGATATGTGAGATTTTCTGTAAAAGCGGATATCTGCTGAGTATTTTTAGTACAATACTACTCTTATTACATCAGGTATTGGATGTAGGAATGATGGCGGCAGCCTTAGTAGCATTTACTTCATTTCAGACAGCAGCAAAGTATTTTCTGGTCAGTCTTGGCCGGATTCCGGAATGTGCAGCATTCGTAAAAGATTATTATGATTTTATGGATATGGAAGAAGCGGAAAAGGAAACGGAAAAACTCTGTTCAGATTTTGACAGCATCAAAGTAAAACAATTAAGTTTTTCTTATCCGGGGAGAAAAACTCCGGCAGTTTCGAATCTTTCTTTTACAATAAAACGAAACGAAGTTGTCGCTATTGTAGGAAATAACGGTAGTGGGAAAACAACACTGGTAAAATTACTGACGGGCTTGTATCAAGCACAAAAAGGACAGATATATTACGGAAGGCAAAACCTGCGATCTCTTGATCCGGAAGAATTCTATAAACAAATTTCTTTTGTCAGCCAGGATTTTATAAAGTATGAATTGACTGTAAGAGAAAATATTGGGATTGGCGACTGGAAGCAGATGGAAAATACGGATAAAATATACATGCTTTTGCATCAGGTTGGGTTAGAGACATTCATTTCCCAGGCATCTGTAAATCAACTATTGGGAAATGAATTTGGCGGCAGAGAACTTTCTGTAGGGCAATGGCAGAAACTTGCAATTGCAAGAGGAATGATGAAAGACAGCAGTGTTATTTTTCTGGATGAGCCGACAGCAGCTCTGGATCCGCTTATGGAAACGAAAGTATTAAAAATGTTTCTGAAAATTGCCAGAGAAAAAACAGCAATCATCGTATCGCACCGAATTGGAATCTGTAAAGAAGTGGATAAGATCATCGTCATGAAAGAAGGAAAGATAGCAGAGATTGGAAATCATGAGAAGTTGTTAGCTGAAAAAGGAGAATATTACAGGCTTTATACGATGCAACAGAAATGGTATGAAGAATAATTCATTTACTTATCTTTTTCAGTATACTATAATAACAGTATCAAAATCAGCGAGGAAGCAGACAATGTGTAAAATACTTATACTTATAAAGAAATCAAATAATATGATAGGATCCGAACTCTATATATCGCAAAACATAAAAATGGCGATTGGATATGTAGAGTAAGAAGAGATCGCCAGCAAATATGTTTTGTGATATCTTATGAAAATTCATTTCAAAAGGAGAAAATGCATGACATATTTGAATGGAAAAGATATCCTGCCTGAGGAACTTTTCATACAGGTTCAGGAATACTGTGCAGGAGAACTGATCTATATTCCGAAAAAAGATGGTACAAGACAAAGCTGGGGAAACAGCACGGGAATAAGAAAAGAACTGGATGAAAGAAATCAGATGATTCGTGAGAAGAAGAAAAATGGATGTTCTCTGAAAGAACTTACGGAGGAATTTCATTTGTCGATATACAGTTTAAAGAAAATTTTGTACCATTGATTTTTTTAAATTAATATTGTATTATATCTGTAACAGGACTCCCCACACCTCTCACGCAAGTGATGTGTCCCATGGGGAGACATTTTGTATTATGGAGGCGTAGTATGGTAAAACCAATTATGAGAGATATCTTTTTCCTGAATCAGCCATCCGAGCCGGCAACTGAGTCGGACCGGAAAACAGGGATGGATCTGCTGGATACTTTGAAGGCACATGAAGAAGAGTGTGTTGGTATGGCGGCGAATATGATCGGGGTACGGAAAAATATCATTGCCGTGCACATGGGATTTATGAATGTTTTGATGTATAATCCGAAGATCATCAAAAAGTCCGGGGTATATGAAACGGAAGAAGGGTGTTTATCTCTGGCAGGGGTGAGAAAATGTATGCGGTATCAGGAGATTGAAGTGCAATACCAGGATATTAATTTCAAACAACAGCGACAGATGTATTCCGGCTGGATCGCGCAGATCATACAACATGAAATAGATCATTGTTGCGGAATATTGATATAAATAGAAAGACTAAAACCTGTACCATATACATGGTAAAAGAGTAATTACGCTTCCAGCTATGTGAAAAATCTGATTTTCATATGAGCATTAAAGTGAAATTAACTAATGGATTAAAACAGGTACTTGTGAAAGTATGGAACAGTTACAAAATCAAAATAAATGAATGATAGTAGAAAAGGAAAAAACAAACATGAAAAAAGGAAATGGAATTGCGTTACTCCCTATCGGCGTCTTCCTGGTATTGTATCTGGGGCTTGGAATTTTGTTTGAATATGTGTTAAAGATTCCGATGGGATTTTATAACGTGCCGATCGTCGTTGCTTTTCTGGCGGCGATTTTGGTGGCGTGTGTACAGAATCGGAAAGTAAATTTTGATAAAAAATTGGAGCTGATGGCGCAGGGTGTGGGCGATAAGAATATCATTACGATGTTATTGATCTTTCTGACCGCCGGCTGCTTTGTCGGCGTTGTCGGAAGAAGCAGTGCGGAGAGTGTGGCCTATTTTATGCTGGCGCTGATTCCGGCGCGGTTTTCGGTTGCAGTGCTGTTTGTAGTGGCCTGTTTCGTGTCGGTGGCAATGGGAACCTCCGTGGGAACGATCACCTTGCTGACACCGATCGCAGTTGCGGTATCTGCAGCATCCGGGTTTGATCTTCCGTTTTGTGTCGGAGCGGTCATGGGTGGTGCAATGTTCGGGGACAATCTTTCCTTTATTTCCGATACAACAATCGCAGCCTGTAACGGACAGGGCTGCGAGATGAAAGATAAATTCCGGGAAAACTTCTGGATCGCATTTCCGGCGGCGGTGATCACACTGGTTCTGATTCTGGTTCTGTCTTTTCAGACAGAGATTCACGGAAGAGTCGATCAGTCGTACCATCTGCTGCAGGTACTTCCCTATGTGCTGGTTCTGATCGGTGGAATCATCGGTATCAATGTATTTGTGGTACTTCTAACCGGCATTGCCTCCGGTGCCCTGATCATGCTGCTTGGCGGACATACTACACCGACCGATCTGCTGGCAAATATGGGTTCCGGCGTCTCGGGTATGTTTGAGACCTGTATGGTGGCGATCCTTGTTGCAGCCATGTGTGCGCTGATCCGGGAATATGGCGGATTTGATGCGTTGCTCGGCTGGATCCACCGGATCTTTAAGGGAAAACGCGGCGGGCAGCTGGGTATGGGACTGCTGGTCGGAGCGATGGACATTGCAACTGCCAACAATACTGTTGCAATCGTAATGGCGAATCCGATTGCAAAAGAAATGGCCCAGGAATACTGCGTGACACCGAAGAAAACAGCTTCGTTACTGGATACTTTTTCCTGTATCTTCCAGGGAGTCATCCCTTACGGTGCACAGATGCTGGTAGCTATCTCGGCAGCACATGAACTTGGATACGAGATTTCCGCCTTCCAGATCATGCCACGGCTGTTTTATCCGATGTTTCTGCTTCTGTGTTCTTTGATCGCTATCTTTAGAGTCGAGAAAAAACAGAGGTAACATCCGATATAACCGGCAGAGCATCGGAAAGAGGACAGCGCAAAAAAGTTGCACTTGCAAAATAAGAAGAGTGACAGAAAACACATTTCACGCATATGGTAAAGCAGATAGATAGCTGGGTATCGTCTCACAGATGCGGTGGGACATATCAGGAAGCGGGGAATGCAATATGAGTAACAAAACATATGATCGATTAAAATGGCTCGCCATGTATTTTCTGCCGGCTCTGGGAACGTTGTATTTTGCACTGGCTGGCATCTGGGGGCTTCCCTACGGTGAACAGCTGGTGGGAACCATCACGGCAATCGATACGTTTCTCGGTGTGATTCTTGGAATCAGCAAATCAAAATATAACAAATGCAGTCACTAACAACTTCATACTAAAGCGTGTCTGAAAACACGGGAACTCTTGCAGGCGAACAGAGCTGGCAGGAGTTCTTTTTATGCTGCGATGTATCTGAAAAAGCCGGCAGTCACTGGTTTTTCAGTCGAATCAACGATCTTCATATTCCTTTTCGTGCAGGTTTGTAGTAAAATATAAGAACGATTGTCAATGCAAACTGGTATATTTGCGACTACAGGAAAAGAACAGACAAGGAGTATAAAGAATGATACAGGCAGTAATTTTTGATATGGATGGAACACTGATTGACACAGAAAAATATTACCGGATCTGCTGGCCACAGGCACTGGCGCATTTTGGTTATACGATGAGTGATGAGCAGGCACTTTCCATGCGTTCGCTGGGACAGCCATATGCGCCGGAGCATCTGAAAGAAATGTTTCAAGATCCCGATCTGGACTATCCGGCGATTCGTGTATATCGGAAACAGCTGATGGAAGAATATCTGGAACGGGATGGAATCCAGATCAAACCGGGAGCTGTAGAACTTCTTGAATATCTGAAAGAAAAGAAGATCCAGCGTGCGATCGCTACGGCAACTGATACGGAACGCGCGGCACGATATCTAAAACAGATCGGACTGTACGAGTACTTTGACCGGATCATCTGTGCAAATATGGTCAAGTACGGAAAACCGTCACCGGATATTTATATCTATGCCTGCCAACAGCTGGGACTGGATCCGTCTGCATGCATGGCGGTAGAGGATTCACCGAACGGAGTGACCAGTGCGTACCGTGCAGGCTGTCAGGTTGTCATGGTACCGGATCAGACAAAACCGGACGCGGAACTTCAGAACATGTTAACCGCATGTGTGGATTCGCTGGATCAGATGAAAGCACTGTTTCAATAAAGGCAATAACACACTAATGTAAATGTAACACAGAAAATACGAGAGATCTGCAGGGGATGGGCACTGTCGTATGTGAAAAAATATAAAAATATGGAGAAGAGCTATGGCAGAAAAAATGGAAAAGGATGCAGCAGAACTTCCCGGTATCAGCAGAGAAGCAGAAGAACACCAGCTGGCATATGTGATCGGGGTTGCCCAGGAGCATCTGGTACAGGCGCGTAAAGCCATACGAGAGGCAAATGAAGATCTTGCTGATCTGATGGAAGTTTACGATGCAAAAGATAAAGAAGGTCTGACACTCTGGAACAATGCTACGGCACGTCTGAAAGAATATAAACAGAATATGGTGCGCTTGGAAAAAGCCAGAAAGAAACCGTATTTTGGCAGAATTGATTTTCTTGCAAAAGAAAAGCAACAAAAAGAAGCGTATTATATCGGTCGTGTTGGAATCTCCGAGGATGATGCGCAGCCGTTAGTATTGGACTGGCGTGCACCGATTGCTTCTGTTTATTATGAAAGCGGTCTTGGTCCCTGTTCGTATACCGTTCTTTCCGAGGGGACGCATACGATCGATCTGGAAAGGAAAAGGACGTATGAGATTGAAAATGACCGGTTGAAAGACTACTTTGACTCGGATGTGGTAGCCAATGATGAACTTCTGACCAAATACCTTGCCAAAAGCAAAAAAAACGTACTTGGAGAGATCATTGCAACCATTCAGAAAGAACAGAATCTGCTGATCCGTCGCTCCCCCAGGACTAATCTGATTGTCCAGGGTGTGGCGGGTTCCGGAAAGACCACAGTGGCGATGCACCGGATTTCCTATATTCTTTATAATTACAAAGAGGATTTCCGCCCGGAAGATTTTTATATTATCGGGAGCAATAAAATTTTGCTGAATTATATCACCGGTGTTCTGCCGGAGCTGGATGTATACGGGATTCGTCAGATGACGATGGAAGAGCTGTTTATCCGCCTTCTGTATGAGGAATGGAATGGAAAAATATACAGAGTTCATCCGGTATCTCAGGAGGCTTGGAAGGAACAGAAAGGAAGTACTGCCTGGTTCGAAAAACTGGAAGCGTACTGTCAGGCATACGAAAATCAGGAGATTCCACAGGAGGCGATCGTGATGGAAAAAACGGGTGTGCGTCTGATGCGTCCTGCGATGATCCGGGAGTATCTGCGTGACAATCCGCTCCTTTCGATGGAAAGCAAGATCCTGATGCTGAATAAAATGCTGTATGCCCGCTATGAAAATGTGATCACGGGAAAAGTGATCTCTTTCACAGAAAAAGAGCGGAAAATACTGGACAAAAAATACAGCACTTACTTTGGCAACGGAAAATGGAATGGTTCCGTGCGAACTTTTTATCAGAATTTTCTCCGTGCACAGCAGCAAGGGGGAATTCCTATCGAAATACCAGATACATCGTTTGATGTGTACGACCTTGCGGCGATGGCATATATCTATAAACGGATCAAGGAAACCGATCCGGTGAGGGAAGCAAGCCATGTGGTCATCGATGAAGCACAGGACTTTGGTATGATGGTATATCGCTGCCTGCACTACTGTATGCGGGGATGCACCTATACTGTTATGGGAGATACTTCTCAGAATATCCATTTTGGACAGGGGTTAAATGACTGGGAAGAACTTCGCAGACTGATCCTGCGGGGAACATACGATGCATTCGGACTGCTTCGGAAAAGCTATCGAAACACGGTGGAAATCTCAGAATTTGCCACAGAGATCCTTCGGCATGGAGATTTCCCGATATATCCGGTGGAACCGATCATTCGCCACGGAAAGCAGGTGAAGGTGCAAGCCAGTGCAGATACAGTTGCTATGAAAGATGCAGCAGCAAACCAGATTCAGGAATGGCAAAAAAACGGATACGAAACGATCGCTGTAATCTGCCGCGATGAGACGGAAGCCAAAGAGGTGTCGGATCTGTTACAGGATACTCCGAATCTGATGAGTTACACACCGGAACGCAGTCAGTTCGGAGAGGGAATCATGGTTCTCCCGGTGGTGTATACCAAGGGGCTGGAATTTGACGCGGTACTTCTGTGGAATCCGACAAAAGAACAATATCCACAGGATAACGGGCATATCAAACTGTTGTATGTTGCCGCTACCCGTGCACTTCATGAACTTACCGTACTGTATCAGGATACTCTTACGGATATTATTGAAACCGAAGTACCGAAAGAAAAACATATGCAGGAATTCCAGACTGAAAGTCTGCAAAAAGCGAAAGAATACGCAAAACCGGTACACACGCAGAAAGAGATCGAACAGCAGCGGAGAGAAGAGGGCGACAGGGATCGGCAGGCAAGAGGCTATCTGGGTCCTCGAAAGATTCAGTTGAAAAAGGAACAGGAAATTGCCGGAACAGAGACACCGGTGCTAATTCCAAAACCGTTTGAAGTACATCAGGCACTGATTCCCAAAAACAGAAATATGTTAAAGAAATCAACGGATAAAAAATTAAAATCTTCCGCCATCGACGGACTGGTGAATCCATCCCCGTATACATATGGAACCTTCCCACCGGAGAGTCATCTTCAGGTCAAAGGACATTCCAGAGGAAATTTTTCTGTAAAATGGGTGAAAAAGACAAAGCAGTATCTGGAGATCGCCAGTGCAGCCGGACTTCTTCGGCTGACACCGATCACACCGTCGACGATCCGTATCAGCTTTGTAAAAGGTGTCACCGGCACGATCCAGGATACGAACTGGAAAGCACAGGCAGATACCGCAGTAACATGGGGCGCAAAAGAGTCCCGTTCTGAAGTACAGCTTCTGACTAATCGTATCCTGATTCGGGTGGAAAAAGCCAATGGTGCTGTGCAGTTTTTAAGCAGAGACGGTAAAAAACTGCTTACGGAAAATCCTTCGGAACCTCGATTGCTTCTGGACAGTCAGACCTGGAACTTTTTCGCCTGGGATAAAAATGAGCGCCTGAAATCCAAAGGTGTTCTTGCAGATGATTTTATGGATCTGAGCACGAAAGCGCGGTATATCTCTTTTGGACAGAAAAAACTTCGGATGCCACTGGTACTGTCCAATAAGGGATATGCCATCGGTGTTGCGGCGGGAAGTACCGTATTATTCTGTAACGTGAGAACCTATGGACAATATATTTATACCCAGGGAACCGGTCAAATCGATTATTATTTCATTTACGATGAAAATCAGGAAAGAAACATCGAGCAATACCGCAATCTCCAGGTGTAATTTCTTTCCCAGCCGTTTTGAATTCATGTACGGAAAACTAATTTTCTAAAACTGTCAGATTTATCTTTTATCAGATCAGAGTCTATAGTATAATAACCATAAATGGCCATATTTCTCAAAACATAATTGAGAAATCTACATAATAACTGATTTTTATAAAAGATGAAGTACAATGGAGGTTATGAACATGAGAATCTATGTAGATGTGAATGCTGTACGTAACGGAAACGGAACCGAACAAACTCCTTTTCGAAAAATCAATGATGCTGCAAAGATCGCACAACCGGGTGATGAGGTTTTAGTGTTCCCGGGAACTTACCGTGAATATGTAGATCCAATCTATGCCGGACGTGAAGATGCCCGGATCACCTATCGCAGTGTAAAGCCACTGGGTGCTGTGATTACCGGTGCGGAGGAGATTAAAACCTGGACACCGTATCAGGACAACACCTGGGTATGTCGTGTGGCAAATAGTGTGTTCGGTTCTTATAACCCATATACGACTGCAGTATATGGTGACTGGTATTTTGCAAAGGCAGACAAACATACCGGCTGCGTATATCTGAACGGTCGCGCCATGTATGAGGCAGTAACTTTGGATGAGTGTCTTCGCGGAGAAGTGTATCCATGCAGCTGGGTTCCGGAAGAATCTGTCTACAAATGGTATGCCGAACAGGATTCCAAAACGGATGAAACAATCATTTACGCCAATTTCCAGGGAAAAGATCCGAACGCGGAAAATGTGGAAATCAATGTGCGTCGTGAATGCTTCTTCCCTTCCAAAACAGGAGTAAGTTATATTACTGTCAGCGGCTTTACCATCTGCAAGGCCGCAACCACCTGGGCACCGCCGGCAGCATTTCAGGACGGTATGATCGGTCCACACTGGAGCAAGGGATGGATCATCGAGGACTGCGATATCTCCAACAGCAAATGCGCAGGTATTTCCGTAGGTAAATATCTGGATCCGGATAACGATCATTATTTTACATATAAGTATGTCAAGAGTCCGACACAGATGGAACGTGATGCCGTATGCCGCGGACAGTATCATGGCTGGCTGAAAGAAAAGGTAGGAAGTCATATTATCCGCAGAAATAATATTCATCACTGTGAACAGGGCGGTATCATCGGTCGTATGGGCGGTGTGTTCAGTGTGATCGAAGACAACCATATTCATCACATCAACAACATGATGGAACAGGGCGGTGCAGAGATTGCAGGTATCAAGATGCATGCAGCGATTGATGTTCTGTATCAGCGTAATCATATTCATCACTGTACCATGGGTATCTGGTGTGACTGGGAAGCACAGGGAACACGGATCACGCAGAATCTGCTTCATGACAACCAGCGTCCGTCCTTTGCAAAAAATCTGAAGGGCGGTATGATGTCTCAGGATCTGTTTGTGGAAGTGGGACATGGACCGACACTGATCGACAACAATATTCTTCTGTCTGATGCTGCCCTTCGTTTCGCAACACAGGGTGTAGCAATGGTACATAACCTGATCTGTGGTTCTCTGACCTGTGTTGGTGAAGGAACCGGCTGGAGATATACACCGTATCATATTCCGCACCGTACAGAGGTGATGGGATTCATGACGATTCTTCACGGGGATGACCGTTTCTATAACAATATTTTTGTACAGAAATGGCCGAAAGAAGATGTGATTACCCCTCACGATTCCGATGATGGATATGACACGGAAAATCGTCTGGCTGGTACCTGGACATTCGACGAGTATCCGACATATGAGGAATGGATCTCACAGTTTGACTTTACAAAACCGGTGGATATGGTAAAACTGGAACCGGTACACTTTGGTCATCTGCCGGTATGGAGCGAGGGCAATGTGTATCTCGGAGGAGCAAAAGCATGGAAAAAGGAAAGAAATGGTCTGACCGCAGCAGAGAACAGGGAGGATGTGAAGGTTGAACTGGTGGAAAAAGAAGACGGATATCATCTGGAAACCAATATCTATGAATTCCTGAAAGGCTTTACCGGAAGAATGATCAACACTGAAGTGCTTGGAAATGCCTTCGAACCGGAACAGCCGTTCGAAAATGCAGATGGAACACCGATCTGGTTTGACGAAGATTATTTCGGAAATCACCGCGGTGTGGCAACTGTGCCCGGACCATTTGCCGAAGCAGAAGATGCTGAAAAAATGCTTTATGTAAAATAGCAAATATTTCTATGATTAAGAACTGTACAGAATCCTGGAAAATATTTTTCCGGGATTTCTGTACTTTTTTTATTTTGTATCGTATTACTATTGACATTTCATACCGTATAGGTTATCATATGAATATCACATACGGTATTGATAAAACATGAAAGGAAAGTGAAAAAATGGATTATATCATTATGGAAAACGGAGAAAAAATTCTTTTGGAAACACAGCAGAAAGTGACGATTCAGCGAACCGTCGACATTTACAAACAGTACCGCAAAGAACTGGGACTGACGCAGAGTGAACTTGGAAAACGTGCCGGTATCTCTCAGCCGAACATCACTCGTTTTGAGAGTGGAAATTACAACCCAAGCCTGGAATTCCTGGTAAAGATTGCCGGAGCTATGGGTAAAAAAGTGAAAGTTACTCTGGAAGATTAATCAGGGGGCAGTAGCAATGGTAGAAGATATTTTGAAGAAAGACGGACTGTCTTTTGCCCTGCTGCGAAAGTTGTCCTTTCGAACCAGACTGGAAGAGAATCTGGACCAGCCGATCAGCGGTCTGGATGAAGAGACTCTTACAGAAGAGCTGAAAAATATCGTCGCCTGGTATGATTCCAGTGACATTTTAGCCGGACTTCCGATTGATTACCGCATCAAAAGTCTTCAGGCGATCCTGCGGAAATATCAACGGGCATCCGGGGAAAGCCGGGTAGAGCGGGTATTTAACGATATCCTCGGTTTTCGGACATTATGCGATAATTACGAGGAAATTTTACGTCTGAGAGAAGCAAAGAATATTTCCGTTGTAGACATGTCCAACGGGAAAACACACGATGACGGATACCGCGGTGTGTATATCTATTATCAGTATGGCCACCGACATTACCCGATCGAGATTCAATATAATACCTACTATGACCGTCAGATGAACAACTGGCTGCATAAATATGTATGGAGTAAACATCGTCCGGCAAATGTGGGAATCACCCTGCGAAGAGAGTACGAGAGAGGAAGAATCCGAACAGAATGTGAATGTGAGGAGGTGCTTCGGGATGTGTTATCTGATTGCAAAAAATAATCAGGGTGGGAGCAGTCTGGCAATCCAAATGATGCATGGAAAAGAACTGGCAAAATTAAAGCAGAAACTTCTCTCGGATCTTTCCGGTGAAGAAATACAGCTGCTTACTGTCAGCCGTCCATCTGCATATACGGAGTATGAACCGTTTTACTTTATGGATACGCCGGATCATTTTGCACAGGAAGTGAAAAACAGTTTTTCCTGATATATATACCCACAAAGGTATTGTGTGAAAAAGCTTCTGTTTTTGAAGCGATTTCGTGTTATAATGCATTTATGCGTGAAATCATTTCAAAAATATTTTTAAGAAATCTATGAATTACAAATGGTGTGTTTCAGGCGCAGTGCACACCGGACAGGGAGAAAGAAATATGGACTATATAGCAAGAGAAGATGCACTGGTATTATTAAAAAGATACAATCAGGATCCGTTTCATCTGCAGCATGCATTTACCGTGGAAGCTGTAATGAAATGGTATGCTAACGAACTTGGATACGCTGAAGACGCAGAATACTGGGGTATCGTAGGACTTCTGCATGATATTGATTTTGAACAGTATCCGGAAGAGCACTGCCTGAAAGCACCGGAACTTTTAAGAGAGGGAGGCGTTGGTGAAGATATCATCCACAGTGTAGTCTCCCATGGATATGGTATCACGATCGGATGTGGTGTTACTCTTGATGTAGCACCGGAACATGAGATGGAAAAAGTACTGTTTGCAGCCGATGAACTGACCGGACTGATCTGGGCGGCAGCGCTGATGCGTCCTTCCAAAAGTACAAAAGACATGGAACTGAAATCCTTAAAGAAAAAATACAAAAGCAAAGGATTCGCTGCAGGATGCTCCAGAGAAGTCATCCAGCGCGGAGCCGATCAGCTCGGCTGGGAACTGGAAAAACTGCTGACGATGACAATGGAAGCAATGAAAGCAACCGAAGATACGATAAATGCGGAGTGTGAATCTCTGTAAAACAAATCGAGATACTTAATCCGAAAGTGAATCGGCTATTTGACAACTGGTTTACTTTCGGATATTTTTATACTTCCTGTGACCGCGGCTTCCTTAAGAATTTGTGAATTCTTGTGGGTTATACTTGCGAAAAACAGCGTATACTGATATAGTACAAAAAACAACAGTTCCAAAGAGGAGAGCAGACAATATGAAAAAAGGAAAAATCAAAGCGCTTCTAGTGCTGCTGGTGATCGTTCTTGCGGGGATTTATTATTATGTAACAATCCCGGCGATCAACATTCATTCTACGGGAATCTGGATTTTTATCCTGTTTGTACTCGTATTGATTCTGGCAGCTTATGCAGCTAAAAAGAAGTTTACCAGCATCCGTGAGGTGAAAAGCAGCAAGTTTCTGAAAATCGGAGGCATCGTACTGATGGCTGTACTGCTTGTATTTGCAGCAGGAAGCATCTTATCTTCCCCCATCGTAAACGCAAAACAGTATCGAAATCTGTTGACCATCGAAGAACGCGACTTTTCGGAAGATATCCAGCCGGTGAATTTCAGTCAGATTCCGTTGCTTGACAAAGACAGTGCGATGATTCTTGGAAACCGAAAAATGGGAAGTATGGTAGATATGGTTTCTCAGTTTGAGGTCAGCGATCTGTATTCGCAGATCAATTATCAGGAAAAACCGGTTCGCGTGACTCCACTGGTCTACGCAAGCCCGATCAAATGGCTGACCAACCAGTCACAGGGAATCCCGGCGTATATTATGATCGATATGACGACACAGGATACCTCGCTGGTAAAACTGGACAAACCGATCCGTTATTCCGAGGCAGAATATCTGAACCGGAATATTTATCGCCATCTGCGTTTTCATTATCCAACCTATATCTTCGATCAGTTAAGTTTCGAGATTGACGATAATGGCACTCCTTACTGGGTCTGCCCGGTGCGGAAGTATACAATTGGACTTTTTGGTGGTGCAACAATCGGCAGAGTTGTCCTGTGTAATGCCCAGACAGGAGAGTGCCAGGATTACACGTTAAAAGACTGTCCGGAATGGGTAGACCGTGCCAATCCGGCAGATCTTCTGATTCAGCAGTATAATTATTATGGAACACTGGTACACGGTTATATCAACAGCATCTTCGGACAGAAAGGCTGTCTGAAATCTACAGACGGATATAATTACATGGCGATGGAAGACGATGTATGGGTATACACCGGTGTAACTTCTGTCAGCGGAGATCAGTCCAACGTAGGATTTGTTCTGATCAATCAACGTACCAGAGAGACACGATATTATAAGGTAAACGGAGCAGAAGAGTATTCGGCGATGGGATCCGCGGAAGGGCAGGTTCAGAACCTTGGGTACAAGGCAACTTTCCCGATCCTTCTGAATATTTCCAATGAACCAACATACTTTATGGCATTGAAAGACGGTGCCGGACTGGTAAAAAAATACGCGATGGTAAATATCCAGAAATATCAGAATGTTGCCATCGGAGATACCGTATCCGCCTGCCAGGACGCTTATGTGAAACTCCTGAATACCAGTGGAATTACTGCTGGAAATGAGAGTGATTTCAAAACTGTCACCGGAACGATCCAGCGGATCGCGCAGAGCGTTATCGACGGCAATTCCCATTTCTACCTGGTATTAAACGGACATTCCGAGATCTTCGATGTTCCGGTTCAGGATTATCTGCAGGTCGTAACATTGCAAGAGGGAGACACGGTTACCGTAGAATACCTGGAAGGAACTCCGGTTTGTACGGTATTGAACCTGGAGTAGAAAATTTTCACTTGGCAGCAAAAGAGTTTCATGATATAATAAGAAAAATCAACTGATAAACAAAATATAGATGAGATATGTAAGTCCAAGGGCGGACATCCGAGAGGGTGTCTGCCTTTTTTCGATATACAGGAAATTATCTTCCTGCATATCAAGATCGCGAAGCCTATGTTATCTTATTGCCGGCATAATATTCCGCTATATGCCATAAACTGATATATCCTGTACAGGAATCAGAGCACCTGGAAAACGTACAGAATCTTTTAAACACTCAGCAACTATGAAGATACGAAATATTTATGAGATTTACATATCTACACCACAGAAGGGAGAACAAACATATGGAAAAGTTCAGTCAACTGGTAACCTGGGTGGACGGAAAAGTCTGGGGCTGGGGGATGATTCTGTTACTTCTCGGAACTCATCTTTTCATGACCATCCGAACCGGGTTTATCCAGAGAAAAACAATCACAAAAGGAATCAAGCTTTCTGTATCCAAAGAACCGGATGCAGACGGTGAAGTCAGTCAGTTCGGAGCACTTGCCACTGCGCTGGCATCTACGATCGGAACCGGAAATATTATCGGTGTGGGAACTGCCGTTGCCTTAGGTGGTCCTGGTGCCGTTTTATGGTGCTGGCTTACAGGTGTGTTCGGTATCGCGACGAAATACAGTGAATCACTGATTGCAGTAAAATATCGTGTCAAAACCGAAGATGGACGAATGCAGGGTGGTGCCATGTACGCACTGGAACGCGGTTTGCATATGCGGTGGCTGGGGCTGATCTTTGCTGTATTTGCCGGGTTTGCTTCGTTCGGTATCGGATGTGCCACACAGGTTAACGCCATCGCTACTGTCTGCAATGAGAATCTACACATCAATAAAGCAGTTGTAGGAATCATCATTGGCGTTCTGACAGCAGTTGTCATCTTTGGTGGAATCAAAAGCATCGCAAGGGTCTGTGAACGACTGGTTCCGTTTATGGCACTTTTCTATGTGCTTGGCTGTATCGTGATTCTTGGAATTAATTATGACTATATCATACCTGCAATCACAACTATCTGTCGCCTGGCATTCCAACCGGGAGCAGCAGCCGGCGGTCTGGTAGGAAGCGGTATCATGCTGGCGATGCGTTACGGAGTTGCTCGTGGACTGTTTTCCAATGAATCCGGTATGGGTTCTGCACCGATTGCCGCAGCGGCAGCACAGACACGAAACCCTGTACGCCAGGCACTGGTATCCTCCACCGGAACTTTCTGGGATACTGTAGTCGTATGTCTGATGACCGGTCTGGTACTGGTTTCTACGATTATGAAAAACCCGGCTATTAATGCCAATGAGATTACCGATGGCGGTGTACTGACCTCCCTTGCCTTCGATCAGATTCCGATCATCGGACCTTTGATCCTTGTCGTTGGAATCATTTCCTTCGCATTCTCTACGATCCTTGGATGGGCATATTATGGGGAACGTTGTGTGGAATACTTTGCAGGGAAAAAGGGACTGATTCCTTATCGTGTGTTATATATCGCCGTAGCTGTGATCGCCCCGGTAGTAGCCCTTGATGTAGTATGGGACATCGCCGATATCCTGAACGCCCTGATGGCAATCCCGAACCTGATCGCCGTACTGCTCCTTTCCCCGGTTATTGTGAAAGAAACGAAAAAATACCTGGATGACCTGGACGCGAAAGATGATACGGAGATTCCGGTGATTAAAAAATAGCAAAAGATGATGATGAGTAAATAAGCGAGCATATACCGATTATTTTGTCGTGGTGTATGCTCGCTTTTTTGCTTGTATGATAGAGATTGTCGCTTAACTGTAAAATAATAATATTAGTCTGTAAAACAGTGCCGGGGTATCAACTTGTTATTTGGCCTGTTAGATGGTAAAATCAAAGTACATTGGGGCAGAGTATCTTCCGTTCCAGTAGTATAGCTTCGGAAAGGAGCATGAAAAAATGGCAATAGTGTTGAAGCTTCCTGTTGGCAGACGGTTTAAATTCTTACTGGAAAGTAAGTTTGCGGAATTAGTTCACAGAACTGCCTGAGAGCCATATACTTGATATGTTAGAAGATATCTACAAATAAAGTCCAATGAATTCCCATTGATGAAACATCTCAAAAGAGCTATACTATAATAGAACACGCTGCTAAAACTTCCTTAAGTGAAGGCAACAATAGTTTTTTATAATTTTTTATAATGGAGAACAAAATGAAAACTACAAATCAACAACCGGCAACTGTACGAACATCCCCAAGATGGAAGCAGCCACTGATATCGACAGGCTGCGTACTTTTCGCATCGTTACTGATGTCTGTCAACATCAAATCTTTCGTCCGGGCGGGAAATCTGATTCCGGGAGGATTTACCGGTTTATCACTTTTGTTACAGCGTACGGCGGAAACATTTTTCGGAATTTCATTGCCATATTCGGTGATCAATATTGCATTGAATGCGATACCGGCGATCATCGGTTTTCGGATGATCGGGAAAAAGTTTACCTCATATACGGTACTGATGATCGTACTGAACTCTTTTCTGGTCGATCTGATCCCGGTAACGCCGATTACATATGATCCGCTTCTGGTGTCTGTATTTGGCGGGATTTTGAACGGAACAGCAATCTCGATTGCTTTGTTCGGAAAAGCTTCCAGCGGTGGAACGGATTTTATTGCGGTTTATCTTTCCTCCAGATTGCATAAACCGTCCTGGAATTTTGTTTTTGGTATCAATGTGGTGATACTTACGACCGCAGGTTTTCTGTTTGGATTTGAGGCTGCGATGTATTCCATCATTTTCCAGTTCGTTTCCACACAGACGATCAACACACTTCACAGAAAAGATCAAAAAGCAACCATGTTCATTGTCACCCGTCACGGAGCAATGCTGGAGCAGAAGATTATGGAATGTACCAGGCATGGAATCACACATCTTGCCGTTCAGGGCTGCTATCTGAAAGAGGACAAAGACATGCTGTACACAGTACTGGGAGAAGATGAAGTGAAAGAAGTGACTGCACTGGTTCACAGCCTGGATCCGGGGGCATTTATCAACATTATCAAATCCGAGGGAATCGCGGGAAGATTCTATGAGGAACCGTTAGAATAAAAGAATAGCAAGAACTTTGAATAGTTACAGAACAGTTATCAAAAATGCTCCTGGGATTCCAGGAGCATTTTTGAAAGAAATTACTTACTCAGTCGAATTACATTCCAGCTGTGTTTTTCAAAGACGGTCTGTAATTTGCCATTTTCCAGTTTGGTAGCAGAAGAGAGTGTCGGAGCTACTGTGTTCGGAGCAGCTTCTGTATTAACCGCTTTCAGATCATCGTTGGTCAGAACGATATGTTCAACTACTTTGTAACCTTCAAACTGTCTCAGGTCACAGCTGACTTCCATATCTTCATCCAGACTTTTATTCACAGCGAAGATTGTCAGCGTATCTTCTTCCTCATTCCAGATGCATACAGAATCCAGATATGGAGCTTCTCCATAAGTTTTGCTTTCATATACCGGAGTGTGTACCTGAGTATTCAGGACAGTACCTCTTCCGTATACACTTGCATGGAAATACGGATAGAAAATAGTCTGTCTCCATGCACCGGTATCGGATGTCATGATCGGAGCGATAACATTGACCAGCTGTGCCAGGCAGGCAATCTTTACACGGTCTGCGTGACGCAGAAGTGTGATCAGCATACTTCCGACTAACAGGGCATCTTCGAAGTTGTAAATATCTTCCAGCTGATGTGGTGCCTGGATCCATTTTTCCAGTTTTTCATCTGCCTCGTTGCTGTGATACCATACATTCCATTCATCGAAGGACAGGTTAATATTCTTTTTGCCGTGTTTCTTTGTTTTGACAGCATCACAGATACTTACAACACCGGAGATAAAATCATCCATTCCCTTGGAACTTGCCAGGAAATCAGGGGTATCGTCATCGCGGTTTCCATAGTACTGATGCAGGGACATATAATCAACCTCATCATAAGCCTCATCCAGAACGGTGTATTCCCAGGAACCGAAGGTTGGCATATCCAGATTGGAGCTTCCGCAGGCTACGGTCTCGATCGTAGGATCCATGAATTTCATCAGACGGGAAGTCTCAGCTGCGATTCTTCCGTATTCTGTAGCCGTTTTATGGCCCATCTGCCACGGACCATCCATTTCATTTCCCAGACACCATACTTTGATATCGTGCGGATCTTTGTAACCGTGTTCTTTTCGCAGATCACTGTAGTAAGTGCCGCCTTTGAAGTTACAGTATTCCAGAAGATTCTTGGCATCTTCCGGTCCGCGGGTTCCCAAATTGACAGCCATCATGATATCACTTCCTGCTTTTTTTGACCAGTCGGCGAATTCATTTAATCCGAACTGGTTGGTTTCGATCACACCCCAGGCAAGCTCCGGTCTGGATGGCCGTTTGTCTTTTGGTCCTACGCTGTCTTCCCAGCGGAAACCGGATACAAAGTTACCGCCCGGATAACGAACGATCGGAACCTGCAGTTCTTTGACCAGATCCAGGGTATCTTTCCGGAAGCCCTGTGCATCGGAGTTCGGGTTGCCTTCCTGATAGATTCCTTCGTACACGGCTCTTCCCAGATGTTCAATAAAAGAACCGAAGATCCTTTTGTCTACCGCGCCGGTGAGGAAATATTTGTCTACAATAATTTCAGCTTTTTTCATTGTAAAAACCTCCTGTGGTTATATAATGTGCTCTCGACATGTATTGTCTGTACTGTCTATGATTGTAACAGAACATTGAAAGAATACCAGAGGTTTTTGTCCGAAGTAATTGACTTTTTTTCCGGTGTCAGGTATGCTTTTTGTAGAAAATACGAGAGGGTGATGAAGTAATGATTTCAGATATTTCCATACAGTTTTGCGAATACAACCGCTCCAACCCAGATGCTGACCGGATCTACCGTCCACAGGGGAGCGGCGATTATTTGTTTTTATTGCTGAAAACTCCGATGAAAGTTTATCAGGAGAATGGTATACTGATTACCGGAGAAAATGCCTGCATCCTGTACACACCAGGACAGATGCAGCACTATCAGGCAGTACAGAAGTTCCGGAACAGTTATCTTCATTTTGTTGCACAGGAGAATCCGGCAGAATATTTTCAGCTTCCGCAAAACCAGATATTTTATCCGCAAAATCCGGAAGAAATAGAAGAAATCATCCGCAAGCTGCAGCAGGAATACATCACCCGCGGTTCTCATACGGAAGCAATGCAGAGTGCACTGATCTGCCAGCTTCTGGTCACGGCAGCCCGTGGACTTGAAAAAGGGCAGCGACATAACCCAGAAGAAGAAGGGTTGTACCGGGATTTTCAGGCACTTCGCATGGAGATGCTCCGCCATTATGAAAAACACTGGACAACCGAACAACTCTGCAATCAGATAAACCTGGAAAAAAGTCAGTTCTACGCTTATTACCGGCAGTTTTTTCACAGTACCCCACACAACGACCTGCTACAGGTCCGTCTTGACAAGGCCAAAAATCTACTGACAAATGAAGCGCTGCCGATCCAACAAGTGGCTCTTTCCTGCGGATTTCGAAACATGTCTCATTTCAGCCGATATTTTAAACAGCAGTGCGGTTGTTCGCCAAAAGACTGGATCTCCAGCGTTTCTCCTCAATGAAAAATCACTGTTTACCGATAACAATAATCGAAAGACCAGTGGATCATTTTATAAGGCAAAGTCACACAAACCGCACAATATATGGTACAATGTAAAAAAGGAATTCTGTATATCATTCTATTTGCTATAATCAGAAGAAAGGAGACTACGCTTATGAAAAGAAAATGGCTTTTTGCTTCACTGCTCCTCACAGCAGCATTGACCATGACATCCTGTTCTTTTAAACTTCCGGTCGAATTACCCTTCAAGATTCCATTCATTACTGCAGATAGAAACACCAAACAAAACGACGAGGATCCATCTGACCCGAAAAAAAACACTGATCCGATCATAACGGACGAACCTGAAGTTCCTGAAAATATCGACACCACAGAAAACACTCAATCAGGTAATGATCATGGATTCCATACACCTGATGAGGCAGATCCTTCTCCGTCACAACCAGATGAAGACCCTGTTGATGCGCCGTCCGGTCAGGAGAATTCTGTGGACATACCGGTTCTTATGGGAGGTGCTCTTCCTTATACCGGTATGATTTCTATACTAAATGAAAATTATGAAGACGGGACTCACCGATATGACGATATGTTAGAAGACGGGATGTCTTGCATCGTTGACTATTGCTATGTCAACCCGGAAGATCTTCCAGACACTCCGGAGGCATACGCAACCCTTGCAGCAGAAAAACTGACCGACGGTGGCATATATAACATTCTTTCCGTTTACCAGGACGATGGTTATACTGAGAGTCTTTCCTATCCGGTGTATATTGTTTCCTTTACCAGCGGAAACAACGAGGATACCAATTTCTGGCTGGCATTTATGGTCATACGGGATGGATATACGTACCTGTATGCTCCCAGCGTATCTTGCAATGCGGATTATACCGCGGAAGAGCTCGGACAAGATCTTTTCCCACGTCTGTTTTTTTCCGATTCGATGGACAAATGATGCTATGAAAAAGCACCTGACTGTTATATGTTACTGTTATGTACCGTGGCAATACTTTTTTTCGAGAGCAGATGGCTTTTCCCACACAAATATGTTACACTTAACCATGTAGTAATATTAACTGGGAGGTAGAAAAACTATGACTGAGCAGGAGAGAATGAAACAGGGGTATGTATGGCAGGATGATGATGAAAATATGAATCTGCAGGCTCACACAAAAGCACTGGTAAGAGAATTCAACAGTATGCCACCGGAAGATATGGAAGGAAGAGAAGCACTTCTTCACGATATTTTCGGAAAAGTAGGAAAAAATGTATGGATCACTCCACCGCTTACAGCAGCTGTTGGAAAATATGTATCCATAGGAGACGGCACCTATTCTAATATGAATCTGACACTGATCGATGACTGGAAGATCACCATCGGAAAAAATGTGTTGATCGGACCGAATGTAACCTTGTGTACCACCGGACATCCCATTGATCCGGAACACCGGGGAGACGGAATGTATTCATTCCCAATCACCATTGGTGATAATGTATGGCTGGGAGCCAATGTTGTCGTTCTTCCGGATGTAACTATCGGAGAAAATTCCGTGATCGGTGCCGGTTCTATCGTAACAAAAGACATTCCGGCAAACTGTATTGCTTTTGGAAGTCCATGCAAGGTATATCGTGAGATCAATGAGCACGATAAAGAATACTATTTTAAAAACCATCGTTTTGATGAGCAGCCATAACGAGATAAAATATGCTTCGCGAATTTATACGATTGGTATAAATTCTGTGCATCGCGAGGTGTGTTACCGGGAACGGAGTGAACAGTAACACTTTGGCTTGCTGCCCGTGTAAATAACAGGAAAGCCTTGACAAACACTGTCTTTGCAGTTAAAATATTTTATGTTTTATAAAGTATACGACCTGGAAGGGGAAGAGTAAAAGCGGTATCGTTCTTTCAGAGAGCTGTCGGTTGGTGCGAGTCAGCAGAAGAGAGCTTTGAACTGGCCCCGGAGTCCTTTTTCCGAAACATTTTCATAATTTATAGAAGATGCAAGTAAGAAAAAGCGGGAGTTCCCGTTACAGAATCCATAAGTGCATGAGGCTTATGCTTCATGAAGTAGAGTGGTACCACGGAAATAAAGTCCTTTCGTCTCTAGTTGAAAAACAGAAACAAAAGGACTTTTTATATTTCAAGCAATACCTAGGAGGAAGAAACCATGACAGTACCTTATAATCATAGGGCAGTAGAAAAAAAATGGCATGATATCTGGGAAGAACACCCGGTGAATGTGGATGATGGCAAAAAGCCAAAATATTATTGTCTGGACATGTTTCCATATCCGTCAGGAAATGGTCTTCATGTCGGACACTGGAGAGGATATGTAATTTCTGATGTATGGAGCCGCTACAAATTATTGAACGGTTACTATATCATTCACCCGATGGGATGGGATGCTTTCGGTCTGCCGGCTGAAAACTATGCGATCAAAATGGGTGTACATCCTGCAAAATCAACCGCAGACAACGTAGCAAATATCAAACGTCAGATCAACGAGATCGCAGCTCTGTATGACTGGGATCGCGAAGTAAACACCACAGATCCTGAGTTCTACAAATGGACCCAGTGGATCTTTGTAAAGATGTTTAAAGAAGGTCTGGCTTACGAAAAAGAATTCCCGATCAACTGGTGTCCATCCTGTAAAACAGGTCTGGCAAATGAAGAAGTTGTCAACGGAAAATGTGAACGTTGTGGTTCTGAAGTAACTAAGAAAAATCTGCGTCAGTGGATGCTGCGTATCACAAAATATGCAGACCGTCTGTTGAATGATCTGGACAAACTGGACTGGCCGGAAAAAGTTAAAAAGATGCAGAGTGACTGGATCGGTAAATCCTATGGTGCAGAAGTTGAATTCCCGGTTGAAGGAAAAGACGAGAAGATCACTGTATACACCACCCGCCCGGATACCCTTCACGGTGCAACTTTCATGGTACTGGCTCCTGAGCATGCCATGGCAAAAGAACTGGCTACCGATGAGACAAGAGAAGCTGTGGAACAATATATCTACGATGCATCCATGAAGTCTAACGTGGATCGTCTGCAGGACAAAGAAAAGACTGGTGTATTTACCGGATCTTATGCAATCAACCCGTTAAATGGTGCCAAAGTACCGATCTGGCTGTCTGACTATGTATTGGCTGATTACGGTACCGGAGCAATCATGTGTGTACCTGCCCATGATGACCGTGACTTTGAATTTGCAACCAAGTTCAATATTCCGATCATCCAGGTAATCGCAAAAGACGGAAAAGAAATCGAAAACATGACAGAAGCATATACCGAGGCTTCCGGAACCATGATCAACTCCGGTGACTGGAATGGTATGGAATCTTCTGTACTGAAAAAAGAAGCTCCGATGATGATCGAAAAGATGGGTATCGGACGTAAAACCGTAAACTTCAAGCTGCGTGACTGGGTATTCTCCCGTCAGCGTTACTGGGGCGAGCCGATCCCGATCGTTCACTGCCCGAAATGTGGAAACGTTCCGGTACCGGAAGAAGAACTTCCGCTTCGTCTGCCGGATGTAGAATCTTACGAACCGACAGGAACCGGTGAATCACCACTGGCTGCTATCGACGAATGGGTAAACTGCAAGTGCCCGGCTTGTGGCGGACCTGCAAAACGTGAAACCAACACCATGCCGCAGTGGGCAGGTTCTTCTTGGTACTTCCTGCGTTATGTAGATAACAAAAATGATAAAGAACTGGTTTCCAAAGAAAAAGCTGACAAATATCTGCCGGTAGATATGTACATCGGTGGTGTGGAACATGCGGTACTGCATCTGCTGTATTCCCGTTTCTATACCAAGTTCCTGTATGATATCGGAGCTATTGATTTTGACGAACCATTCCACAAACTGTTCAACCAGGGTATGATCACCGGTAAAAACGGTATCAAGATGAGTAAATCCAAAGGAAACGTTGTTTCTCCGGATGATCTGGTAAGAGATTACGGATGTGACTCTCTGCGTATCTACGAGCTGTTCGTAGGACCGCCGGAACTGGATGCAGAGTGGGATGACAGAGGAATCGACGGTGTATACCGTTTCCTGAATCGTTTCTGGAAACTGGTACAGGACAGCGCAGAAGCAAATGTTTCAGAAACTAAAGAGATGGTAAAACTGCGTCACTGCCTGATCCATGATATCACAGAACGTCTGGAAAGCTTCAGCCTGAATACCGTTGTTTCCAAATTCATGGAATATAACAACAAAATGATTGACATGGCTAAGAAGACCGGTGGTATTGACAAAGAAACTCTGTCTACCTATGTAATTCTGCTTTCTCCGTTCGCTCCGCACATTGCAGAAGAACTGTGGCAGGTTCTGGGTCATGACACATCCGTATTTGCAGCAAAATGGCCGGAACATGATGAAGACGCTATGAAAGATGACGAAGTAGAGGTACCAGTACAGATCAACGGAAAAACCCGTGCAGTCATCAGTATCCCGGTTGACATTTCCAAAGAAGATGCAATCGCAAAAGGAAAAGAAGCCGTTGCTGACAAACTGACAGGTACAATCGTAAAAGAGATCTATGTACCGAAGAAAATCATCAACATTGTTCAGAAATAATTAAAAACAGTAAAAGACAAGGAGGTCTGCATTGTATTTGGCAGGCCTCTTTTGCATATCACGGGATAAAGGAGGATGTTTTATGAATACGATTGAATTACTGGATGCACTGCAGCTGAAAGCCAAGAAAGCCCCGGAACTTCGAAAAGCACTCTTTGCAACCCGCAGTGAGAAGAATCCTGTCGATGCTTTCTGTAAAAAATGTCAGGAAGAAGGTTATCCAATCTATACGATGGATCTGATTCAGGCAGGGGAAGAGTTTTATGCTTCCATGCGTCGCAGTACCAACGGTGGGGGAGAAAATTCGCCAAAACTGGAAGGCGAAGACGATTTTTATGAATTATTTTTCGCCACTCTGGAAAATTGAGAACATGATATGATATCTGGCGTGTTTTGTCATTGGAAAATGACATGCAATTTTTCTGATAATATAGTAGAATTTGTCGTTTTCACCGAAATTATTTGTTAACATTCGTTTAAGTTTCACAAAACAGTTGCTGTTTTTGTGAAAACATGTTACAATCTATATAACTTTTTAAGTGACAAAAATAAAGATAATAGGAGTGGTAAATAATGTATCAGGAAGAATACAAACGCTGGTTGGCAGCAGATCTTGAGGATGCCGATCTGAACCCGGAACTGTCCAGGATCGAAGGAAACGATGATGAGATCAAAGAACGTTTCGCGGTCGCATTAAAATTCGGAACTGCAGGTCTTCGTGGGGTTCTGGGAGCAGGTACCAATCGTATGAATATTTATGTGGTCCGTCAGGCAACACAGGGACTGGCCAACTGGGTAAAAACACAGGGCGGCACACAAACTGTAGCCATCAGCTACGACAGCCGTCTGAAGAGTGACGTATTTGCAAAAACTGCAGCAGGTGTACTGGCAGCCAACGGAATCAAAGTCAGAATCTATGACGCTCTGATGCCGGTTCCGGCCCTTTCTTTTGCAACAAGATATTATAACTGTAATGCAGGTATCATGGTAACCGCATCCCACAACCCTGCAAAATACAATGGATACAAAGCATACGGTCCGGACGGATGCCAGATGACAGACGATGCAGCTGCTATCGTATACGATGAGATCCAGAAAACCGATGTTCTGACCGGTGCAAAATACATGTCTTTTGCAGCAGGTGTGGAAGAAGGTCTGATCCGTTTCGTAGGTGATGACTGCAAACGTGCCCTGTACGATGCAATCGAATCCAGACAGGTTCGTCCGGGTCTGTGCAAAACAGCTGGACTGAAACTGGTATACAGCCCGTTAAATGGTTCCGGTCTGGTTCCTGTTACACAGGTACTCAAAGACATCGGAATTACCGATATTACTATTGTTCCGGAACAGGAATATCCAAACGGTTACTTTACAACCTGCAGTTATCCGAACCCGGAAATTTTTGCAGCACTGGAACTGGGACTGAATCTTGCAAAAGAATCCGGCGCAGACCTGATGCTCGCAACCGACCCGGATGCAGACCGTGTCGGTATCGCTATGAAGTGCCCAGATGGTTCTTATGAACTGGTCAGTGGAAATGAAGTTGGTGTTCTGCTTCTGGATTATATCTGTGCAGGACGTATCGAAAAAGGTACGATGCCACAGAACCCGATAGCAGTAAAATCTATCGTATCCACACCGCTGGCAGATGCAGTTGCAGAACATTATGGTGTAGAACTGAGAAGCGTTCTGACCGGTTTCAAATGGATCGGTGATCAGATTGCACAGCTGGAAGCAGCAGGTGAAGTTGACCGTTTCATCTTCGGTTTTGAAGAGAGCTACGGTTATCTGGCTGGTCCTTATGTTCGTGACAAAGATGCCGTTATCGCTTCCATGCTGATCTGTGAGATGGCTGCTTACTACAGAAGTACCGGAAGTTCTCTGAAGGCAAGACTGGAAGAGATTTACAAAGAATACGGTCGTTACCTGAACAAAGTAGACAGCTTCGAATTCCCGGGATTGAGTGGAATGGATACCATGGCAGGTATTATGGACGGACTCAGAAAGAATCCTCTGACTGAGATCGCAGGTCATAAAGTTGTCAGCGTAACCGATTACGAGAAACCGGAAGAAACCGGCCTTCCGGCAGCCAACGTTCTGATCTACAAACTGGAGAACAACGAAACCGTTATCGTTCGCCCATCCGGTACAGAACCAAAGATCAAGATCTATTACACCACACTTGGTAAAGATCTGGCTGAGGCAGAAGCAGAGAAAGAAAAACTCGCAGAAGCTTTAAAACCGATCATGGCATAGAAAAATCTGACAGGTGACAGTTTAAAATTTACAGGGAAATGGTTTTCTACCATTTCCCTATTTTTGAATATTTTTATTACAGTTATACGACGCGCAAATAAAAGCTGTCAATACAGGAATTGACAGCTTTTATTTGCGCGTCGTATAATGGTAAGGAATTACATGTTATCAAAAGGAATTTTATTTTATGAAAAAGCAAATAAATAAAAAGACGCTTCGTCTGCGGACTTTTCTTGTATTTACCCTGATCCTGCTGGCAGCACTTGGTTGTATGCATCTTCTGCATTCTTATCAGGAAAAAGAAGAAAAATTAAAGGCATCTTATACCGCAGAATTCACAATCCGTCGTATCGAATCGCAGTTAAACCGCTATCTTGCAGAATCCGATCTGATGAAACGGCTGCTCGAATCCGATTATGAGATCAATGAGGAACAGTTTTCCATTTTGTCAGAGATGATGCAGGATGACGCTCATGTGATCAAAGTGCATGAACTTGCCCAAGATGGTATCGTTTCTATGGTATATCCGGTCAGCGGCAATGAAGAGGCGATTGGTCTGGATATGTTGCAGCATCCGGCACGAAAAAAAGAAGCGAATCTTGCCAAGGAAAGCGGCGAATATACGATTGCAGGACCATTTGAACTGGCACAGGGAGGTACCGGTGTCCTTTTGTTTAATCCGATCTATATTACCGATGATACCAATCAGTCATCTTTCTGGGGATTTTCCATTCTGGTGATCAACTGGGAACGATTTCTCGAGGAAATTCATATGGACAGACTGGAAGAAGCTTCTTTTGAATATCGGATCTGGAAAAAAGATATGACAACCGGCGAAAAAATTACGATTGCACAAAGCAGCAGCCATATGAGCAGCAATACGCTGGAAGTTTCCTGTACCGTACCGAATGACACCTGGTATTTTGAGATCGCACCGATCCACGGCTGGGTGACGCGGGCACAGATCTGGTTTGGTATACTGATTGCCTTTGTGCTTGCAGGAGTTATTTCTACAGGATACTTCCAGTATGCAACTCGTCATTACAAGGATTATCTGTATGCGGAGAGGATCAAACGGATTGCAAAAGAAGCCAGTGAAGCGAACGAAGCAAAAACCCGCTTTCTTTTTAATATGTCTCATGATATCCGCACGCCGTTAAATGCAATTATCGGTTATGCTTCTCTGATGGAACAACACATCGATGATCGGGAACGGAGTCTTAATTATCTACAGAAGATCCGCTCTTCCAGTTCGCTCCTGCTGTCTTTGATTAATTATGTACTGGAGATGGCACGAATTGAAAGCGGTAAAATGGAACTGAAGTCAGAAGTCGGCTATTTCCCCGATCTGCTTACCTCTCTCCAGGCAGTGTCAGAACCACAGGGACAGAAAAAACATCTGCAGATCGACTGGAATACAGATTTGCAGCATAACTATATCATCTGTGACCGCACAAAAATCCGTGAAATTTTTCTAAATATCATCAGTAATGCAATCAAGTATACCGACGAAAGTGGAAAAGTGACGATCTCTCTCAAGGAAATCGCTGCGGAACAGGAAGGATCTGCTGCATATGAGTTTGTGGTAGAGGATAACGGGATCGGCATGAGTGAAGATTATCTGCCGCATATTTTCGAAGAATTTTCAAGAGAACGAAGCAGTACGGAAAGTAAAGTGACCGGAGCAGGTCTGGGACTTCCGATTGTAAAATCCTTGGTGGAAATGATGGGCGGCTCGATCTATGTAAAGAGCAAGCCAAATGAGGGAACGCGTTTTACGATCCGGATTTGTTTTGCACTTCCTACGGAAAAGCAGATTCAGAAAAAACAGGAACAGTTACATACCGAATATCTGGAAATATTGAAAAACAAACGGATTCTTCTGGCAGAAGATAATGATCTGAATGCAGAGATCACAGAAACACTTCTGGAAGAACAACAGTTAAAAGTGGAGCGTGTCGGTGACGGAAAAGAATGTCTGCGCACATTGCAGGAGATGCCGGAAGAATATTACGATATGATCCTGATGGATATTCAGATGCCTGTGATGAACGGATATGAAGCTGCGAAAGCAATTCGTCAGCTTCCTGGCAAGCGTGGTTCTATTCCGGTGGTTGCACTGACTGCCAATGCCTTTGAAGAAGACCGGAAAAAAGCACTTGATGCGGGAATGAACGGTCATATTGCCAAGCCGCTGAATATGGAACAGCTGCTTCTTACTATGGGAGAAATTCTTTCGGATTGTATTTTCAGCTAAAATCTGGTATGATAGAGAAAATGTTGATGCAATTTGTTTAATTATATAAGCAATTGCAAATTTTAAAAATAGAGGTGCATTTACATGAGTTGGTACAATGAAGCTGTTTTTTATCACATTTATCCACTGGGTCTTACCGGCGCACCTGCGCAGAATGATTACAGTGCCCCGGTGCATCGGTTGAACACACTGTTGCCGTGGATCGATCATATTCAGAAAATCGGATGTACCGCGTTATACATCGGCCCATTATTTGAGAGTGTAGGACACGGATACGAAACCACTGACTATAAAAAACTGGATTCCCGTCTGGGTACCAATGAAGATCTTACGAACTTTGTGGCAGCCTGTCATGAAAAAGGAATCCGCGTGATTTTCGATGGTGTCTTCAATCATACCGGACGTGATTTCTTTGCTTTTAAAGATATTCAGGCAAACCGGGAACATTCCCGCTACGTCAACTGGTACTGCAATGTGAATTTTGGCGGAAATACGGAATATAACGATGGCTTCTCCTATGAAAACTGGGGCGGCTATAATCTGCTGGTAAAATTAAACCAGAGAAATCCGGAAGTACAGAATTATATCTGTGATGTGATCCGTTTCTGGGTGTCTGAATTTGATATTGACGGGATCCGTCTGGATGCAGCGGATGTTCTGGATTTTGACTTTATGCGTACACTGCGCCATACCGCGGACGAGGTAAAGAAAGATTTCTGGCTCATGGGAGAGGTGATTCACGGTGATTACAGCCGTTGGGTCAACGGTGGCACGCTACACAGTGTAACGAATTACGCTCTGCATAAAGCCCTGTACAGCGGTCACAACGACCATAATTATTTCGAGATTGCGCATACCGTGAAATATTTACAGAATATGGGTGACCTGGATCTTTACAATTTTGTGGACAACCATGATGTGGAACGAATCTATACCAAACTCAGCAATAAAGCGCATTTTGCACCGGTGCATGTTTTGCTGTACACACTGCCGGGTATTCCGAGTATTTATTACGGATCGGAATTCGGAATCGAAGGAAAGAAAGAAAAATTCTCCGATGCGAGTCTTCGTCCGGCACTGAATCTGGAAGATTATAAAAATGCGGTTACAGAAAATCCGTGTACGGCACTGATTGCTGCTCTCGGAAAGATCCGCCAGGCTACGCCGGGATTAAGTTACGGAAGTTATAACGAACTGATGCTTACCAACCGTCAGTATGCTTTTGCGCGAGATCTGGACAATGTACGTGTGATTGTTACCGTCAACAACGATGACAATGCCGCAGGTATGAATCTGCCGGTCGGAAATACTGCCGCTTATATCGGCGCACTTTCCGGTAAACGGGCAGAGGTACAGGGAGGTCGGATCAACGTGACGATTCCAGCAAACAGCGGCGAAATCTGGATCCCGGAAGAGCAGATGAAGGGAGAAACTCCGGTACCGGCTGCAATTCCTAAGAGTGTGAAACCGGATGTTGTTAAGACGAAAGAGGAAGTTGTAGATGTAGCAGCTGAAGATTCAAAGGATCCGGATCTATTAAAAGCTGAAACAGCAGAAAAGCCGGTGGAGACAAATGCTGAAGCAGCTATAAATACTACGATAGCATCCGAAGATAGTGAAACAGTTAAAACAGATCTCACAAAAGAAGAGAGTAAAGAAGCGAAAGCACCTGTAAAACCAGATTGGAGTAAATCACCGGAAGAAATGACGGTAGCAGAGCTTCAGGCAGCTATCCTTGCAAAAATGGCTGGAAACGGTCCGATAACCGATCAGATGAAGAAAACCGTAGATGATAATATCTGGCATGATTCACTGGTAAACTGGCTGAAGAGTTTCCGGTAGAAGCGCGTGACGAGTTTTCAGCATAAGTTTTTAACTATTTGAACCAAAATTGGTTCATTCGATCAATTTTGCTATGCAATACAACAAAAAGTCGGAACTCAAATTCACAGAGAGTGATTTAAGCTCCGACTTTTTATATACATATCTGAAGGATTACAACTGTTTATGTGAAGATTACATATCTCAAATCTGTTCCAGTACTTTCCGCAGCTGCAATGGATGCGGCATATCGAGTGCCGCTTTTTTCAGAACCTCTTTCTGCACAAACACTTCCGAAGGCGTACCGTCTGCCAAAAGTTTTCCATGTGCAAGAACCACAACCCTTGAAAAACATTGTGCGACAAAGTCCATATCATGAAGGATTGCCAGCACCAGTTTTCCATGTTCGGAAAGATTTGTGATAATTTTCCGTATAATTTCTTTTCCTTTATAGTCCTGTGCAATTGTCGGTTCATCCAGGATGATCACATCCGTATCCATCGCCAGAACAGAAGCAATTGCAACTAGTTTCCGCTGGGAGAGTTCCAAATCGTAAGGATTTTCTTCGGCATATGCAGCGAGTTCTGTCAGTTCCAGCGCTTCCATGGCTTTTTGTTTCGCTTTCTCTTTATCCATGCCGATATTCAACGGTCCGAACATGACTTCATCAATGACTTTATATTTAAAGATCTGATCATCCGGATTCTGGAAAACGTAACCGACCTGACCGGCGAGAGAAGCCACGGTGCGTCCTGAAATATCCTCGCCTTTATAAAGAATCGTTCCGGAAGCCGGTTTTAAAAGACCTTTCAGCAGACGAACCAGTGTCGTTTTTCCGGCACCATTCTGTCCGATGATCGCGGTTGGACGCTGATCCAGAGATAACCGGAAGCCTTCAAAAATCGGATGGTCTTCGGTATAAGAAAAATGCAGATCATTTACCGTAAAACGATTTTCTGCCACATTTCTATAAACAGGATCCGCCAGTTGCGGGAGTGTAGCAACTTTGTCTATACCCGCTTTTAAAACCTTCTGTACATCATCCACCGTTACCGGATATGTGCCATCCGGACGCAGAATGTTCTGTTCTTTGCAGTAACGCGTCGCATATGGAGGACAGATACCAAGATCTGCCAGATCCGATCTGGAGAAGATCTTTTCCGGGGTATCAAAGGCAATCTGTTTTCCTTCATGCAACAGCAGGATTCTGTCGCAGTAAGATGCAAGTTTTTCCATTTTCTGTTCGATCATAAAAATAGTGATACCGGTTTTGGCAAGCAGTTCTACCGTATGGAATACTTCCTCACTTCCCTGTGGATCCAGCTGTGAAGTCGGCTCGTCAAGGAGCAGGATCTCCGGTTCCATGGCAAGGACAGAGGCAATCGCCACACGCTGCATCTGCCCACCGGACAGGTCAAACGGATTTTTATCACGAAACTGCCAGATATCCAGTTGATGAAGGACTTTGTCCAAACGTTCATGAATCTGTTCTGCCGGTACACCGAAGTTTTCCAGACCAAACGCTACCTCATCCCAGACGGTATCTTTGGCGCCGGAGAGCTGATTGAACGGATTCTGAAAGATCAATCCGACTTTTTTGCAGAGTTCTGCGGTAGGTGTGGCAGCCGCGGAGATCCCGTCAATCGTTACTTTACCGCCGTAAGCTCCTTTATAAAACTGAGGAACCAGACCGCAGAATGCCTGACTGAGTGTACTTTTTCCGGCTCCGTTCTCTCCGATGATTCCGATAAATTCGCCCTTTTCAGCAGTGAAAGAAATATCATCCAACGCCAGCCTTTTCGTATGCGGGTAGCGGTATTTTAAATGTTCTACTTCTAAAAAAGCCATAAATAAATCCTCCCTGCCAGTGTCAGAATCAGCCCTGCGATGCAAAGCCAGCTGAAGATCCGGTCTGTTTTTGTCTTCTGATGCGGATGCAGCCAGGTTTTTGTTCCCTTCGCACCAAATCCACGAACTTCCAGCGCGATCGCACGCTCTCTGGTAGCTGTCAAAGCACTCATGACAACCGGAGAGATCAGTGGAAGAAATGCTTTGATACGAACCAGAAGATTTCCCTCGGTTTCCATGCCGCGGCTTCGCTGCGCATCGGTGATCGTGTGCATCGTACCCATCATCTGCGGAATAATCTGAAACACGGAATTGATGATATATCCAAACCGTGGGGAAAATCCCTTTCGTTCCAGTTCATCGACCAGTTCAGATGGACGGGTAGAGAGAACAACGATAGCAAAAGAGAGCAGCATATTCAGGATATTTAATCCGATATGCGCCGCATACAATAATCCCTCTTTATAAAACCTGAGAAATCCGATCGCAAACAATACATTTTTATTCTGCTGATTGACCAGACCGTGGATCAGGAAGATCGTCAGAATAATCGTAAAAGAAAATGCAATCAGCGGCAGGGCTTTTTTGATAAGCCTGCCGCTTTTTAACAGTGCAAAACTGATGACGATCATTGCTGCAAATCCCCACAGAGAACCAGTCAGAAGGGGAATGCAGATCGCTGCCACCAGATACCATAATTTGGTAAATGGATGAAGCTGTGTCAGCCAGCTTCCGTTATTTGTGTATAAACTGATGGTTTTCATAAATTAATCCAGACTTTCGATAGTTTCTTCTGTATCATACAGAGTGGTGAGTTTTTTTGGAAGACCTTTGAGGATCAGGAATACGATGATCAGAGTGATCAGTTTATCCGGTACATCCACAACGATCTCATCCAGCAGAGAACCAAGTGCCAGTGGGAGTTTTGCTGCCTGTGTTGCGGCAAATACTGCATCGCCCCATACATTTCCGGTTGTGCCTCCCCAGAACAGAATGTTCAGCGGTGTGGAAACAACAACGGCTGCCAGTCCGCCGGCGCATGCAGTCAGCAGGGCTTTCGGGAATGTCTTCATAAATCCGATACGTGCCATGATACCTACAACAAGACCGATAAAGAGACTGGTCAATGCATAAACCAGGGTAATATTATCACCGGTGGTAAATCCGTAGATCAGGTTGTTTGCAGCACCACAGATGGCTCCGATGATCGGTCCGCCCAGTGCCGCACCGATACAGGTTCCGATGCTGTCCAGCCATAATGGCAGTTTCAGGAAACTGGCGAACAGTTTTCCGAGATAGTTGATTCCGATACATGCCGGTATCAGAACGATGACTGCGGCGCTCAGTTGTGTTTTAAAAATCTTTTTCATAGTACATCCTCCCTCGATGTAATTTTATTTTTTCAGATGTTCGGATTCCGGTTTATGCCTGGATCCTGGTAAATGCTTCCAGCGCTGTCAGGATTTCCCGTTCTTCTCCGCTCATGGAAGTTGCTTCTTTGCTGGCGTATTTTCCAATATCTTCTGCAACAGAGGACTGGTAAGCAGCTACGACATTCAGAATAGAAGCGGTACGCACCCCGCGAAGCGAACCGAGGACAAACAGCGCCGCGGTTTCCATATCCGATGCAACGGCACGTTTTCCGGTCCAGTAACTGTAAAGTTCCGGGTTCCGTTCCCCGTAGAGACAGCTGTGGCTGCGACAGATACCCATGTGATATGGAATCTTTTTGGCAGCTGCGCTTTCCCGGCAGGCACTTAACAGGTCAAAATCAGGAATCGCAGGATACTGTGCTTCCACATAAGCAGTAGAAGTACCATCATCCCGGATCGCTCCGGTTACAAGAATCAGATCCCCAAGGGCACATTCCGGCTGTAACGCTCCACAGCTTCCGATACGGATCAGATTACAGACACCGCACTGGATCAGTTCCTCCACAGCAATCGCACAGGATGCAGCACCGATTCCGGTAGAAGTGACCAGCATTTTTTTTCCCTTATATGTACCGCGCCAGCTGCAAAATTCCCGGTTGGATGCAAGCAATTCGGCATCTTCCAGATGAGTAGCCACCGCATCCGCCCGCGCCGGATCTCCCGATAACAACGCACAGTCCACGTCCAGATCCTTCGGAAGACGAATATGAGGCATCAGGTTTTCAGACATAAACAAAACCTTCTTTCTAAAAATATTTTCTTGTTTACCTTAACACTTTACAACTGTCTTGTCAATTGTAAATATAACTGTATACATAGAAGGACGGAAAGTTGTTATATGTTAATGAAAGTTCTGTGAAAAAAGTAACTTTGGACAACAGAAATATGACGAACTGCAACATAGGAAAACAGGATTGACATTTTCCAGGGATATCTTTATAGTGAAATTTAGAATTTTTATTTTTAAAATGTGATTGTTTACACAGACAGAGAAAAACAGAAAATAGAGAAAAAGGAGATCGGTAACATGAATGATTTATTATTAGTAATTGATATGCAAAACGTATACCTTCCCGACCAGCCATGGGCATGCGAGACCGCAACGCGCACAAAGGAAAATATCCTGAAACTTCTGGAAAACCATCCAAAAGATCAGACCATCTTCACCCGCTACATTGCCGCCGAACACCCGGTCGGAACCTGGAAAACCTATAATGAACTGAATCGTAAAATCAATGAGAATCCGTGGATGAACGAACTGATGGACGGAATCAAAGAAGCCGCCGAATCATACCCTGTCTACGACAAAAGTACCTATTCCTCCTTCCAGGTCCCAGCCATCCGCAAAGCCGCCCAAAAAGCCGACCGCGTCATCCTGACCGGCGTCGTTTCCGAGTGCTGTGTCCTTTCCACCTTCTTCGAAGGCATCGACCTCGGTTGCAAACTCATCTGGCTCACCGACGCCACATCCGGCCTGAACCCGGTCCTGGAGGAGGAAACTTTGCATATTTTACAGGGATTGTCACCACTGCATGTGGAATTTTTAAATACAGAGGATTATCTGTCAAACAGATAATCGTAGTATTTTTGCAGAATGAATAAGAAAATATTTGCAGCTTGGCACTTTTATGTTATCATACTTACACAAACATTCGTAATGAGGGGGAACACTACAGATGAAAAAACAAAAAGTGTGTGCGTTGTTTTGCATTGCTGCAATAAGTATGAGCCTCGCTACACCAGCGAAAGCAGATGACAGGTATCCAAGTCTGAACGAAACAGAAGAAACTCTTAATGAAAAAGAAAACCAGGAAGAATATGAGTTGCTCGATGATCTTGTGGTCGATTCAAATAACCAGAGCCAGGAACAGCAGACAACGGAAGAAGGAACCTGCTATGTCAATGGCAAGGCTTATCTGTTTGATCAGAATGGTGCTATGATCAAAGCCTGGTAAAAAGCTAACGCATATTTTTATGTTACAGAAGCCATAACCGAATCAACATCTGATTCGATTATGGCTTTTCTTCGTTATTCATAAGATAATTTCTATCCCGTTTGTAAAAATCACAAATAATTTCTTAAAAAATTGTTTTTTATTAACAATATAATGATTTATTTTTCTAAAAATAATATATATTTATGAAAAAATAATAAATTTCTATTTGATTTCAATCATTTTTATGTTATTATACACATATAAACTTTTGTGATGAGGGAGGAAATACACATGAAAAAACAAAAAGTATGTGCATTACTTTGCGTGGCAGCTCTGAGTATCAGTTCTGTCACACCGGCAATGGCGGCAGATCTTGCCGAAACTCCACAGGTTGAGGCGGGAACAGAAGAGCAGCAGGAAGTGGTTACTGATCAGGCGAATAAGGAAGCCCCTGAAGGGGTTTCAAGGGAAGAGGAAACACAGGAAGAGGAAACACAGGAAGAAGTGGATCAGAAAACAATTGAGGAGCCTGTAGCATCCGGTGATGAAAGCACCGCGGAAATCACAGGTGATGAACAGGGCGTTCCGGAAGAAACGGTTTCCGGTGACGGAATTTCCAATGATGCAGCTCCGGTTACGGATCAGGGAACTGTCGAAGGCGACGAAGAAGACGGCATTCCCACAGATGGCTGGTACACCGATGAAGATGGAAATACATATTATTATCAAAATGGAGAAAAACTTCAGGAAGTCATCGTAGAGATTGAAGACGAAGATGGTTCCATCTATGGATATTATTTCAACGAAGAAGGTGTGATGGCTGTATCGGGAACTACCTGGATTTCTTATTACGATGAGGAGTCTCAGACATGGATTTCTGGACAGATTTATGCTGACGATAACGGACATCTTTACAAAGGTTGGAACCAGTCTCCTGGCCCTGGTAAGGCAGAATATTACGGTGACGATTATATCGCATACTGTGAAAAATTTTTACAGGACGGCGATGTATTGTATTATTTTGATGAAAGCGGTTATCGTGTGAAAAATAAAACGATTATCGTTAATGGTATTATGTACAAAGCAGACAGTAATGGAGCGCTGACGGTACAGGATACTTCAGCCAATACCGGCTGGCAGATGATTGACGGTTCGTGGTATTACTATAAAGATGGGGAAATACTGAAAGATACCTACGCAACCATCCGTGGTACTTTATATTATTTTAATTCTGATGGAACAATGGCAACTGGCGTTTTTTATGATGAAAAACTTGGTTATAACAGACTGGCGGAACCGAGTGGAAAAGTAGTATCTGCAACTGGCTGGTATCAGTCCCCAGAAAACAAAAAATGGTACTGGTTTGATGAAAAAGATGTTGTTACCATGGGGGCGTTGAAGACAATTAATGGAAAACAGTTTTATTTTGATGGAAATGGTATCATGCGGACCGGGTCTTTCTGGGCAAATTACGAGGATGAAAATGGCGAATGGATATCTACTGTGTTATTCGCAGATCAGTATGGTGCCATCAGTAAAGCACCTGGCTGGAAACAGATCAATGGAATCTGGTACTATGTCAAAGGAACCGGTGAAGCCGCAGCTAATGAAATCATAGATGTAAAAGGAAAATCCTACTATTTTGATGAAAATGGAATTATGCAGACCGGCTTTATTTCTGCATGGGATGGCGCCCGTGAATATACCTATGTAGCGGATGCATCCGGTGTTCTCATTAAAAATCAGTGGGTAAAAAAAGGCATAGAATGGTATTATACAGATGCTTCAGGAGCTGTATGCACTAACCAGTGGCTCAAGAATGGCATGTACTATGTCGGTGCCACAGGAGTTATGGCAATTGGTTCAAAATATATCGATGGTAAATGGTATGTCTTTGATGAAAACGGTCGGAAACAGGCAACCATCGGAGAGAAAAACGGCTGGCAGCTCATTGAAGGTATCTGGTATTATGCAGCAAATGGAGAACCATACAATGGCTGGCTGAATCATTCTTACTATCTTGTAAATGGTAAGATGATCACGGACCGTACCGTTCCTGCTGAACATAACAGTGAACAATCCTGTTATCTGGGAAGTGATGGAACTGTTCAGACCGGCTGGCTCTATCAATATGGAAGCTGGCATTATGCAGCAAAAGATGCGAAGACCGGAGATACTGTTCTGGTTGAAGATGACTGGAAAAAAATCAACGGTAAATGGTATTATTTCGACAGTATCTATATGGTAGAGAATACACTTATGAAAATTGGCGGACAGGTATCCCGGTTTGCATCAGGCGGTGCATGGCAGGGATATGTGAACACAACAGGCTGGGTATCTGTTGGCGGCGAATGGTACTATATCAATACGGACGGAACACTCAATACGGAAGACAAAGTGATTAACGGACATATGTATCATTTTGGCGGAGGCACAGCCATGATACGGCAAAATTCCTTTAAGGATAATGATACCGGAAATCTTTACTGGATTAACCAGGATGGTATTATTGATACAACACCAGGCTGGAAACAGGATCGCTGGGGCGACTGGTATTATGTGAAAAATGGTAAACTTGTAACCGGAACGCAGACGATCAATGGTACAACCTATGATTTCTTTGAAAATGGCTGTATGGAAGCGAATACTTATGGAGGACGTGTAGGAGAACCATTATTCCTTTATGACAAGGATGGAAAAAGAACTCCTGTTTCTGACGGCTGGTATCTGAATAAAGAAACGACAGGAAATGTATGGTACTATTTCAAAGACGGAAAGGCATATGAAGGTAATATCGGTCAGTATTATGTAGAATATGGGAAGATGGTTTGTGGAATCACCAGAAGCTGGACAACCGATTCTACATATGTGTTATATATGTATGACGACAATGGTCATCTGGTAACCAATCGCTGGATCTACCGTTGGGGTCATTGGTATTATGCGGGAGTTACTGGAAAACTGTATACTGGAACCTGCTATGTCAATGGAAAAGCATATCTGTTTAATTCAGAAGGAGAAATGGTGAAAGAATTGTAATCCATTCATTTTTCAAGGTATCTTGTTAAATTGTCCGGCAGATCGTCGGAACTGAAAAGAAGAGGAAATCGATAGTTCTAACAGCTATCGACTCCCTCTTCTTTTTATCTTTCTTTTTTTATTTTACTCCGTGTCGGATATTTTTTATCCAGCCGTTTTTCATATTTTCGTAATACCCGTTTCCGAGCCCCCGCCACGATCTGTGAAATATACCTCAACAGCGGCTCCGTAGCGATCGCGAAGATGATCAGTGTCATACAGCACTTCCGCGTCATCACTCCAATTCCAAACAGATCCTTCAAAAAGATCACACAGAACAACAACCCTGCGACCATGCCGCCCCAGACGATCCATCGGAACACATTCATCGGTTTGCTGATCTTAAAGAGGATCATCAGTCCGACAATCGCCAGCAGAAGCGTAGCAGCCGTGGAAATCTCCTCGTTCGACAGTCCAAACGTCTGTCCAAATATCGTAAGAAAACCAACGATCAACACATCCGTAAGTCCCGCCGGGAGAGCCTTTAGAAGTACGTTCGTAAGGAAATGTCCCTCGATCATCTTCTTGTTCGGTTCCATCGCCAGCAGGAATGCCGGGATACCGATGGTGAACATGGCGACCATGGAAATCTGTGACGGTTCCAGCGGATAGGTGATCATAAACGCCATGGAGAACAGTGACAGCAGAAAACTGAAAATGTTCTTTACCAGAAACAGGCTGGCGGAACGTTCGATGTTATTGACAACCCGACGACCTTCCAGTACAACCGAAGGCATACACGAAAAATTCGATTCCAACAATACCAGTTGAGACGCCTGTGCCGCTGCATCACTTCCCGATGCCATCGCGATACTGCAGTCCGCATCTTTCAGTGCCAGTACATCGTTGACGCCGTCACCGGTCATTGCAACCGTTTTTCCGGCTTCTTTTAATGCACGGACAAATTGACGTTTCTGATCCGGTGTCACACGACCAAAGACCGTGTATTTTAATACAGCCCGTTTGATATCATCCGGTGTCTTTAACTGGCTGGCATCAATATAATTATCGGCGTTGGCGATTCCCGCCTGAGAAGCCACTTTCGATACCGTAACCGGATTATCACCGGAGATAACCTTGATATCCACACCCTGATCCGCAAAATACTGAAATGTCTCCCAGGCCTCTTTTCGGATCGGGTTGGCAAGCAATACAAGTCCATATGGAATCACGGATTCTGTCAGTGCCTTTCCGTCCGGTGTTCCCTCATATCGTCCGAAGACGAGAACTCGGTAACCTTCGCTACCATAAGATTCGATCGTTTCTTGATATGTCTCATAATCGTTCCGAAGTACAAACTCCGGTGCACCAAGTACATAAGAAACCGTACCGAATGTCGCGCTGCTGTATTTGAAAGCAGAAGAGAAGGAAGTCACGGAAGTGGCAACCTGTCCGCTTCCCTGTGTAAAATACTCCTGCATCGCTGCCATCGTGATATTATCCTTTGACATCGCGTGGGCAAAATCACCCAGCAGTTCTTTTAACGGTGGAAGTTCTTCTTTTTCATTAGGTTCCAGAGAAACCACATCATGAACCTTCATTGTATTTTCGGTAATTGTACCGGTCTTATCAACACATAGTACATTAACCCGGGCAAGTGTCTCGATACATTTCATATCGTGAACCAGAACCTTTTTCTGCGCCAGCCGCATGACACTGACCACCAGAGCCACACTGGCAAGCAGATACAGTCCTTCCGGGATCATACCGATGATCGCAGCAACCATCGCCTGCATACTGGTTTTGATCGAACTGTCACCGAGCAGATACTGCTGTACAAAAAGGACGATACCAATCGGAATGATCAGAAATCCTACAACCTGTACCAGCTTATTCAGTGAGCGGATCATCTCGGACTGTTCGCCTTCTTTGGTTGCCTTTGCCTCCAGCGTCAGTTTTGAGATATAAGAATCCGCGCCGACCTGTTCGAGACGGCCAAGACAGGAACCGGAAACCACAAAACTTCCGGACATCAGTGTATCCCCCGGCTTTTTCGTGATTTCGTCGGATTCGCCGGTCAGCAGGGATTCGTTGACCTGTACTTCTCCGTCAATCACACTAGCATCGGCACAGATCTGATTACCCGCCTGAAACTTTACAACATCATCCAGCACTGCCTGTTCAGCAGGAATCGTCTGGAACTTACCGTCACGCACAACGGTTGCTTTCGGAGCATTTAACACACTCAGATTATCCAGAACTTTCTTGGAGCGGATCTCCTGAATGATACCGATCAGCGTATTACAGATAATAACTGGTAAGAAAGTCAGATCACGAAATGCGCCGACCATGATCAGCAAAACGGCGATCACAATGAAAATCAGGTTAAAATACGTGAATACGTTACTTGTGATAATTTCCTTCGTTGTTTTGGAAGGAGAGTCCACCGGAGCATTGCTCCAGCCCTTTTCCATTCGTTCCTTTACCTGTGCCTGGGTAAGACCGGTATCCACGGCTGTCTCAATCCGCGCTACCGGTTTTCTCAGAATCTTTGCTTCCTGAGAATCTTTTGTTTTCTTCAATGGCGCTGCCTCCTTTTACTGTACCTGCTGAAGTCCCGTGATGTCCGGCTCGATCAGAAGAGAATAGTTGGTATAATATACGACAAATCCCGGTTTCCCGCCAGTTGGCTTCCGGAGATTTTTCTTCTGTGTATAATCAATTTCCACTTTCGGTGCCTGTCGGCCTTTGGAGTAGTAAGCAGCCAGCTTGCCGGCCTCCTCAAAGGTACGGTCCGGAAGTTCTTCATTTTTGGATTTTACAATCACATGCGATCCCGGCTGCCCTTTGGCGTGAAACCACCAGTCGTTGCCGGAAGCAAATTTAAAGGAAAGCTCGTCATTCTGAAAATTATTTTTTCCGACATAGATATCATATCCATCGCTGGAAATATAATGATACGGGCGGGAGGTGATTCGTACTTTTTTGCCGCCACCTGTATTTTTCCGTTTTACATAACCGTATTCCATCATCTCTTCTTTGATCTGTACCAGATCTTCTTCCGAAGATGCGATATCAAGAGAAGCGGCGATGGATTCAAGATGTTTGATCTCGTCCCCGGTTTCCTGTAAAAGCGTATCCAATGCCTCTTTGGTTCGCTTTAACTTACTGTATTTATCGAAATATTTCTTTGCATTTTCCTGTGGTGTCATTGTTTCATCCAGTGGAATCTTGATCATCTCGTTTGTGTAATAATTCAACGCTTCCATGGATTTTGCCCCAGGTTCTACTTCGTAGCCGTAAGTATTCAACAGTTCGCCCCAGACACGGTATTTTTCTTTCTTTTCGGTATCTTTGAGCTGTTTTTGCTGCAACTGATATTTTTTCATGTTTCGTTCCAGCGCATTCTGTACGATCTTTCGCAGATCCACTGTTTTCTGTCGCATTTTGGTGACGATATTCTTTTCAGCATAGTATGTCTCCAGTACCGGGAAGATCGAAGGGTAGGAGACGGAGCGGTAATCCTGATACTGAGATAACGGGAAACAGGAAAATTCTACCGGCTCTTTTCCTTTATATATAATGTTCGGCTCAAAATGTCCGTCCCGGATATCTTCCACCATGCGAAGAAAGGTATGTGCCAGATGCACCCGTTCTGCATCGTTAAGCCCGTCCGTAGGGATGCCGCCGTCGATGCCGGCACGGTAACAGACTTCTTCCGCCATCAACGGACTGATGCCTGTGATAGAAGTATAGATCGCTTTCGCCACATTCATCGGACGCGGGAAAATCTTTTCCCGGAAAAGCTCTTCGGTCAATGTGAACGGGTTCAGTTTTGACTGGGTTTCCGGGATAAAATACGGACGTCCCGGAAGAACTTCCCTGACAGAACTCATATGTGCGGATACGTGCTTGATACTGTCGATGATTTGATCTTTTTCGTTACAGAAGATAATATTGCTGTGTTTTCCCATGATCTCCACGATCAGATATTTGGTACACAGATCACCCAGTTCATTCAGATGCTCGATCGTAAAACGGATGATTCGTTCCATACCGGGCTGTTCTACCGCGATGATCTTGCCGCTTCCGATATGTTTTCTTAAGAGCATACAGAAGTTCGGCGCTGTCAGCGGGCTTGGTTTATTGGTTTCGGTCAGATAAATCAGCGGGAGAGAAGCACTGGCTGATAAAAACAAACGGTACTGTTTCCGCTGATTTTTAATGGTTATGATCAACTCATCATTTTCCGGCTGAGCGATCTTATTGATCTTTCCGCCGGTGATGGTCTGGTTTAATTCTGTTACAATATTTGCAATTGTGATTCCGTCAAAAGCCATAAAAACACTCTCCTTCTTTGAATATTTTTATTATAACAGAAAAAAAGGATTTGACTAGGGTTTTGTAATGACTTATAATAAAAATATATGCATATTAAGCAATAATTAAGAATTATTTAAAGTGAGAGAACTATTATGATTAAAAGCATGACAGGATTTGGAAGAGCCGAGGCACAGGACGAGCAGCATAAATTTACGGTTGAGATCAAATCCGTAAATCATCGGTATCTGGACTTTAATATCAAGATGCCGAAAAAGCTCAGCTTTTTTGACAGTGCGATCCGTACACTGCTGAAAGAGTATATGCTGAGAGGAAAGGTTGATGTATTTATCAGCTACGAGGATTTTACACAGTCTCATATGATTCTGCAGTATAATCGGGAAGTAGCCGGTCAGTACATGGCTTACTTTAAGGAGATGGCAGATACCTTTGGTATCCGTAATGACATCACCGCAGCGGAGCTTGGCAGGTTCCAGGATGTATTTACAATGGAAGAAGCGGATTCGGATGAAAAAGAATTATGGGGGCTTCTGGAACAGGTTCTCCGGAAAGCCTGCGAACAGTTTGTTACAACACGGAAAACAGAAGGGGAAAACCTCCGCACTGATCTTGTGCAGAAACTTGATCAGATGCTTGAAAAAGTTGGAATGGTGGAGGAGCGTTCACCGCAGATTCTCCAGGAGTACCGGCAGAAACTGGAAGATAAGATGAAAGAACTGTTAGGCGATACGCAGATCGAAGAGAGCCGGATCGCATCGGAAGTGATCATCTATGCAGACAAGATCTGTACAGATGAGGAAACCGTTCGCCTGAAAAGTCATATCCAGCATATGAAAGATGTACTTGCCGAGGGCGAGGGGATCGGTCGGAAACTGGATTTCATCGCACAGGAGATGAACCGGGAGGCAAACACGATACTGTCCAAGGCAAATGATCTCGAGACATCCAACCTGGCAATCGACCTGAAGACAGAGATTGAGAAAGTGCGGGAACAGATTCAAAATATTGAATAGTCCGCAGAATGAGGACACGGAATGGCCGGTTTTATTAATATCGGATTCGGTAATATTGTCAACCGGGACAAAATCGTTGCCGTAGTCAATCCGGATGCTGCCCCGGTAAAACGGATGGTGCAGCAGGGAAAAGAAGAAAAGAAAGTGATTGATGCTACCCAGGGAAGACGGACAAAAGCGGTGCTTGTCACCCAGGAAGGATTTCTGGTTTTGTCGGCATTGCAGCCGGATACCATCGGGAAGCGTCTTCATGCAGAAAAAATTATAGAAGAAAAAGGTGATCTGGATGAGTAAAAAAGGAAGTCTGGTAATTATTTCCGGTTTCTCGGGTGCCGGAAAAGGAACCGTAGTCAAAGAACTGATGAAGAACTATGACTGCTACGCGCTGTCCATCTCAGCGACTACAAGAAATCCACGGCCGGGTGAGGAAAATGGTCGGGAGTATTTCTTTAAGACCAAGGAAGAATTTGAAGAACTGATTCGTCAGGATGCACTGTATGAATACGCACGGTATATAGATAATTATTACGGTACACCGAAAGCCTATGTCGAAGAACAGCTGGCAGCCGGTAAAGACGTGATCCTGGAGATTGAAGTACAGGGTGCACTGAAAGTAAAAGAGAAGAATCCACAGGCACTGTTATTATTCATAACCCCGCCGTCCGCCGAAGAACTGAAACGTCGTCTGGTAGACCGTGGAACAGAAACCATGGACGTGATCAATGGTCGTATGCGCCGTGCTGCGGAAGAGTCCGAGAGCATGGACCGTTATCAGTATCTGGTCGTCAATAATGATCTGGATACCTGTGTCAAGGAAGTTCACCAGCTGATTCAGAGAGAACACCTGAAGGTGTCCGAGAATCTTGATCTGGTTGCTGATATACAAAAAGAACTCAAAGAAATGAAAGGAGAATAAACTATGATACATCCATCTTATACAGAATTAATTCAGGCAGTAAACAAAGACGTTGAGGAGAGTGATACTCCTGTATGTAACAGCCGTTACTCCATCGTACTTGCTACCAGTAAACGTGCAAGACAGCTGATCGCAGGTGCAGAACCGATGGTAAATTATCCGCTGAACAAACCGCTGTCTATCGCAGTAGAAGAGGTTTACAAAGGAAAAGTAAATATCATTCCGGACAGCGAAGATGTAGAAGAGGCTGAGGCAGAAGCAGCTCTGGAAAAAGAACTGGAAGCTGAAGAGGAAGCAGCAGAAGAAACTACAGAAGAGTAAAAAGGATCAGAAGGGATGTTGTGCAGATGCGTGCTGGCATCCCTTTTTACACGAACGGAAAGGATTTATTTATCTATGTATATATTTTTCATGTCTCTGGGATGTGATAAGAACCTGGTAGATTCCGAGGAAATGCTTGGTGCACTGGTAAGCCGTGGATTTGAAGTGACAGATGATGAATCACAGGCAGAGGTGATCGTTGTCAACACCTGTTGTTTTATCCATGATGCAAAGGAAGAGAGTATTCAGGCGATTCTTGATATGGCGAACTATAAAACCGAGGGTAATCTGAAAGCTCTGATCGTAACCGGATGTCTGGCACAGCGTTACAAAGAAGAGATCACCAAAGAGATCCCGGAAGTGGACGCAGTTCTTGGTACCAACAGTCAGGCGGCGCTTTTAGATGCCGTAGACGAGGCTTTGAAAGGAAAAGTAAGCCACGTATTTACACCGCTGGAAGGGATTCCACAGGTACCGGGAAAACGTATGATCACAACCGGCGGTTTTTATGAATATCTGAAGATTGCAGAAGGCTGCGACAAACACTGCACCTACTGCATCATCCCGAAGATTCGCGGAAATTACCGCAGTGTTCCGATGGAAACCCTGATCGAACAGGCAAAACAGCTGGCAGAACAGGGCGTCAAGGAACTGATCCTGGTAGCGCAGGAGACTACAATCTATGGAACTGATCTTTACGGTAAGAAATCTCTGCACCTGTTATTAAAAGAGCTGTGCAAGATCCCTGGTATCGTCTGGATCCGTGTTCTGTACTGTTATCCGGAAGAAATTTATCCGGAACTGATCGAGACGATCCGCGATGAGAAGAAGATCTGTCATTACCTGGATCTGCCGATTCAGCATGCGAGCGATAGGATCTTAAAACGGATGGGAAGACGTACCTCCAAACAGCAGCTGATCGATATCGTATCCACACTTCGAAAAGAGATCCCGGATATCGTTCTTCGCACCACACTGATCACCGGTTTCCCGGGAGAGACACAGGAAGATCATGAAGAACTGATGGAATTCGTGGATCAGATGGAGTTTGACCGTCTCGGCGTATTTACCTATTCTCCGGAAGAAGACACACCGGCGGCAACCATGGAAGATCAGATCCCGGAGGAAGTCAAACAGGATCGTCAGGCAGAACTGATGGAACTGCAGCAGGAGATTTCTCTGGAACGCGGAGAAAAATGTGTCGGAAAAGACTACCTGGTAATGATCGAGGGAAAAGTAGCAGACGAGAATGCTTATGTGGGACGTACTTACGCAGATGCACCGGGAATTGACGGATACATGTTTATCAATACCGGCGAACTTCTGATGTCCGGTGATTTTGTGAAAGCACATGTGACCGGGTCCCTGGAATATGATTTGATAGGAGAGATTGCAGATGAATACACCGAATAAACTTACGATGCTTCGTGTTATTTTGATTCCGTTTTTTGTAGTATTTCTTCTTGGAAATTTTGGCACCTGGTCCAAATGGGTGGCACTTGCCATCTTTATCGTAGCCAGCCTGACCGATATGCTGGATGGCTATCTGGCACGCCGCGATAATCTGGTGACCAATTTTGGGAAATTCATGGATCCGCTGGCAGATAAGCTGCTGGTTTGCTCCGCAATGATCTGTCTGGTTGACATGTCCCGGATCCCGAGCTGGATCGTTATCATCATCATCGGACGTGAGTTTGTGATCAGCGGTTTCCGTCTGATCGCTTCCGATAACGGTGTCGTGATCGCAGCCAACTACTGGGGAAAATGCAAAACCGTCTGCCAGATGTTTATGATCATCGTCCTGATCGCGAACCTTGGTGGTGGATTTGTGGTTGTGGAACAGATTTTGATCTATGCTTCTCTGATCCTGACCGTGATTTCCCTGATCACCTATCTGTGGCAGAACCGCAGTGTTCTTTCCATGCAGGAATAACATACCGTAGAGATATAAAAGCAGGAAGAAAGGATATATGTATTTCATTTGCGAATACATATATCCTTTCTTTTGGTATCGATCCGATGGCGTTACTCTTTTATCCCCGCCGGAGCATTTTCATCATCGACAGCATCCGGTCCATCTTTGCGGTTTCCTGTGGCGATTTTCCTTTTTTCAACGCCTTCGCGATCATATCCATTTCCCCTGGACTGAACTGCAGTCCGTTTCTTTTGGAATTGGCTGCGGCAGACATTAAAAACGCAAGCATTTCATTCTGATTCTTTTTGCTGCCCTGCTGTACCAGAGAATTTAACAGTGCCATCTTGGCGGGATCGATGCCTGCCAGTGTGGGGTCATTCATCCATTCCTGAGCCATGTTTGTCACCTCCTGATCAAAGTGGTTCTGCGGGTTCCTGCGGCATCTGCAAAATCTCCAGTGCGTGAAAAGCAAACAAGATCTGATCGATCGTTTCTTTCTGGCTGTCGCCTGCATACGTTCGAAGCTGCTGCAGAATGTCCAGAGGCTGTGAAGACCGGGGTTGCTCGGACATCATCGTCAGCTCTGCCGGTCCTCCGGAAAACATGGAGATCGTATGCGAAAGCTCCATCATTTTTGCATACAGGGCAAAGATCCGCTGGGCGCCTGCCGGGAAATACGGAACGGCTGCTTTTAACATTTGCAGAGAATCCTGCGCCAGCATCTGATCCAGAGGTGTCATCGGAGAGGTATGTTCTTCATTCATAAAAACTTCCCCGTTTTTTCTACTATCTTATGCTGTGCGCCGGAAAAAGAGACGCCGGCTGCATAAGATAACAGTAGGAATGTAAGTGGTGAAAGGAAGTACTGTTATGAAGAGTCGAAAAAAAGAAGCGGAGAAACTGGTGATTGACGGAAATGCACTCTATGAACTGGATACCGAATGTCTGGAACGAAAACGGAAAGGAAATTCCTTGCAATCTACCCGGAATATCCCTATAATAGAACAGGCGAAAAATAATAAAATAAGAAAAAGGAGACGTTATGACAAATCAAACAAATGATGTAATTCGCGATGCCAAACAGCTCGGTATCCCGAAAATGTTAATCCTTGGTCTGCAGCATATGTTTGCGATGTTCGGTGCAACCATCCTGGTTCCGATCCTGGTAAACAGCTACTTTGTAGATGCCTGCGGCGAAGGTCCGACACGTGGTCTGACGGTTGCTGTTACCCTGTTTTGTGCAGGTTTCGGTACTCTGTTATTCCATGTATGCTCTAAGTTCCAGGTTCCGGCTTTCCTGGGATCTTCCTTTGCTTTCTTAGGAGGATTTTCTACCGTAGCCAACTTGAACACTGGTATGTATGCAACCATGAGTGTCAATGACAAGGCAGCGTATGCCTGCGGTGGTGTAGTTGTAGCCGGACTGATGTATCTGATTCTGGCTCTGATCATCCGTCTGGTAGGTGTAAAACGCGTAATGAGATTCCTTCCTCCTGTAGTAACCGGACCGGTTATTATCTGTATCGGACTGAGTCTTGCAGGTTCTGCGATCAACAACGCGTCCACCAACTGGTTCCTTGCCGTTGTTGCTCTGGCAGTCATCATCATCTTTAACATCTGGGGAAAAGGTATGTTCAAGATCATTCCGATCCTGATGGGCGTTGTGATCTCCTATGTGGTAGCGCTGATCATGAATGCGATGGGAATCACCAATCCGGACGGATCTGCGATCCTGAACTTTTCTTCTGTAGCTTCCGCAAACTGGGTAGGTCTTCCTCCGATGCAGTTCGCAAAATTTGATGTGACAGCGATCCTGGTTATGGCTCCGATCGCTATTGCAACCATGATGGAGCACGTAGGTGATATGTCCGCAATCTCTGCAACCGTAGGAAAGAACTTCCTGGCAGAACCGGGACTTCACAGAACACTGCTTGGTGATGGTCTGGCAACTGCTCTGGCAGGTTTCCTCGGTGGACCGGCAAACACCACATACGGAGAAAATACCGGTGTACTGGAACTGAGCCGTGTCCATGATCCGCTGGTTATCCGTATCGCTGCATGCTTTGCGATCGTCGTCAGCTTTATCCCGAAGGTATCTGCGATCATCAGCACCATGCCGTCATCCATCATCGGTGGTGTCAGCTTCATGCTGTATGGTATGATTTCTGCAATCGGTGTGCGTAACGTAGTAGAAAACAAAGTAGATCTGACCAAATCAAGAAACCTGATCATCGCAGGTGTGATCTTTGTCTGCGGTCTTGGATTCAGCAATGGTATCACATTTACCATCGCAGATACTCCGATCACCCTGACAGCACTTGCTATTGCAGCTATCGCAGGTATTCTGCTGAACATTATCCTGCCGGGTAACGACTACGAATTCGGTGTCAACGAGTCCGGTGATGAGAACCGTGGAATCCATGCAAGTACAGGTAAAAAGAATGCATAATACGACAACCGAAAAATTATTTTCTTTTATTGAAAGCAGTCCAACCGCATTTCATGCGATCGAAACGATGCGGTGCAGACTGGACACAGAAGGTTACCAGCCACTTCTTGAGGGAAGTGACTGGAATCTGCAGGCAGGTGGAAAATACTATGTCATCCGCAACGGTTCTTCCATCATCGCATTCCGGATCCCGACAGCGGAATGGAAAGGCTTCCAGATCATGGCAAGCCACAGTGATTCCCCGATGTTCAAGATCAAAGAGAACCCGGAGATGGAAGCGGAAGGACACTATGTAAAACTGAACGTGGAAAAATACGGCGGTATGCTTTGTGCCCCGTGGTTTGACCGCCCACTGTCCGTAGCAGGTCGTCTGGTCGTGAAAGAGGGGAACCAGATTGTCACCAAACTGGTGGATGTAAAAAAAGACCTGGTCATGATTCCAAGTCTTGCGATCCACATGAACCGTGATGCCAACAACGGCGTAAAGTTCAATCCACAGAAAGATCTGCTTCCTTTGTACGGTGATGAAACCGCCAAAGGCACTTTTATGGCACGTATTGCAGAACTTGCCGGTGTTACCGAAAATGATATTCTGGCACATGATCTCTATGTATACAGCCGGACGCCCGGAAGTGTCTGGGGTGCTTCGGAAGAATATATTTCCTGCGGCCGCTTGGATGACCTGCAGTGTGCATTTTCTTCTCTGGAAGGCTTTTTGCATGCAAAAGACGGAGAGAGTATTCCGCTGCACTGCGTCTTCGACAACGAAGAAGTAGGAAGTTCCAGCAAGCAGGGAGCCGCGTCTACTCTGCTGTATGACACGCTGGTTCGCATCTGTGAGGCAATGGGTAAATCCCCTGCCGCATACCGCAGATATCTGGCGAACAGCTTTATGATCTCCGCGGATAACGCACATGCCGTACATCCGAATTACGCGGAAAAAGCGTGTCCGACCAACCGTCCGTATATGAACGGTGGTATTGTGATCAAATACAGTGCCAACCAGAAGTATACCACCGACGGCGTGGCAGCCGGTATTTTCCAGGAGATCTGCAAGCGGGCAGAGGTTCCGTATCAGACCTTCTTAAACCGTTCGGATATGGCGGGAGGTTCTACCCTCGGCAATATCTCCAACACGCAGGTGGCGTTAAATACCGTAGATATCGGACTTCCGCAGCTCGCCATGCATTCGCCTTACGAGACAGCCGGAAGCGAGGATACCGGGTATTTGATCCGCGCAGCGGCATATTTCTTTGAAAGCTCGATCTGCGAGAACGGATACGGAAGATATACGATTGAACATATGTAAATAAGCGTATTGTATACATATATAATTATGTTTATACTGCCAAAAGGCAGGTGCATCAAATTGCCATGCACCTGCCTTTTTTATCGTTTTGAGAATTCGGTCATCAGAAGCAGCCGTTTCCGTTTCCACATCCGCCGCAGCACAGAAGGATCAGCAGGATCAGGCAGCAGCTGTTGTCATTTCCGCATCCACATCCGTCATTGTTTCCGCAGCATGCCAAAAGGATCAGAACCCAAAGAATGCAGCTGCAGCTTCCGTTGCCGCCCCAGAGATTGAACAGTCCGGTTCCGTTACAACCATTGTTGCATCCGTTATTACAGCCGTTGTTGCAACCGTTGTCGCATCCGCAGTTTGTAGCAGTGATATCACTCATTGAAGTATTCCTCCGTTTAGGATTGATTACACTTCATCTTATGGAACGGACAGGCAGATGGTTACGAAATTACCGGAAATTTTTTTATGTGGTGGAGATCGCACGGAACACCTGATAAACATCCAGCGTTCCATAGCCCCATTCCCGGTTGGGATAGAACAGATCCTGATTTCTCGCCGCTCCGCGGATCAGGAGATTCTTCATCTCGTAGGTCGATAGATACCGGGGAACCGGCAGATTCCGTCCCCATTCCATCAGAAGGGCACAACTTCCTGCTGTCAAGGCAGCAGCGGCACTCGTTCCGTCCCGCTGTATATAACGATCTCTGGCTCCGGGACCGGTTACATTCACCCCCGGGGCACAAAGATCCGGTTTTACCTGCAGATTTCTTGTATAACCACGGCTGGAGTTTAGATAGATGCTTTTGCTGTAGGCGTCGTAAGCGCCCGCTGTGATCACATACACCGAATTGCCTGGGGCTGTGATGGTTGTGTAAGAATCCGGCGTAAGGAATGTAACATTCGTGGAGATAAACCCACTGATGGGAAGCCACAGATGGAATTCGCTTCTGGAATTCCCGGATGCATAGACCTGGATCGTCCAGATCCCCGGTGTGGGAGCCACAAACCGAAGAAAGATCAGCTGGCTGCCGGAAGTGCTCTGCACCACCTCATAATACAGTTCAATGCGCGTGCGGTCGAGAAAAAAGGGAATACTCTGCATCTGTCCCAGTCTTGCAGGTACACGCGGGATGACCTCGCCGGAGGGAGAGCGGAAACCGACAGAAAAAAGTTCCGGCGGGAAGCACCACAGTTCCACAAAGAATCCTTTGCATCCGTCCGGAACCAGGATTTCCACGGAGGCTGATTCCGTGTTGCCCGTAATGCTTCCAAAATAATGGTGTGCTTTGCCTGCTTCATTCCCCGCTGCGGTGACACTGGCGATTCCCGGAACCGTGCCAAGGTTCTGCAAGCTGATATCGAGCGGGGTATATCCCATATGATCCCCCTGATTACTTCCCAGCGCCAAGCACAACACCAGCGGCAACTGTAGACGGTTTGCCAGTTCTACAAGGTACTGGATTCCCGCCATAATATCATTTTCCTGATACACCGGTCCTTCGCCGGAATAAAAATAAAAATCCTGTAATGGCTGTTTTGCCTCTTTCAGTTTTACCACCGCAATCTGTGCCTCATCGGCTGCCCCGATAAATTCCTGCTGCCGATTTTCGCTTCCTGCCGCTACCCCAGTCACAAAGGTTCCGTGTCCCTGCGGATCACTGACCGGAACAAGTGAGAGTGGATCCTCCCGCCCGAGTGCTTCCTGAATCTGTTCTGCCGTATAGACCGTCCCGTACCCGAAAGGACCGTCCCCGGCGGGAGAGGGCAGTGTCTGATCCCAGATTTCCACGATCCGTGTTTGACCGGTTGCAGTTAAAAAAGCAGGGTGTGTGTAGTTGATCCCCGTATCCACAAACCCAAGTAATATATTTGCTCCATGAAGCTGTAATCCCGGCTGGTTCTGCGTCTGAAGGATTCCGCTGACTTCCAGACTGGTTGTGTCTAACGGAACATACAGATTCGGAACCAGACTGTACACAAACTGAATATTTCCCAGAATCGCATTCGAACGCATTGGTACATGGATCACTGCAAACTGGTCGTTCAGTATCGTAGGCGTATACGGAGCGATGATCTGCTGATAGTATTCTTCCCCGATCTTTCCGTAGGGGATGATCAGATCCATCCTGTCATTTGCATAAATATCTTCCTGTTGCTGCGTCATAGTATACCTGTTAGTCTTTTTTTCTACTATATGCCCTGTTTTCTCTTTCCTTCTAACCTTTTGACCCTGGTATCATAACATAGAAAAAAGGCCAGATTTTCTATGCATGCAAATACATGGACGGGAACCGGTATCGGTGTTGCGATCCTCGATACCGGACTGTACCCTCACGCGGATTTTGGAGATCGGATCCGGGGATTTCAGGATTTTCTCGGACGCCGTCCTTACCCTTATGATGACTCCGGGCACGGAACTCATGTGGCGGGGATTCTTGCAGGGGACGGAAGTGCCTGTGAACGGCGTTATCGGGGTATTGCGCCCGGCTGCCACCTGATTGCCGCAAAGATCCTTGATAAACGGGGAAACGGAAGATTACAGGACGTTTTACGGGCCCTGCAATGGATCTCAGCCAATCAGAAGCGCTACGGGATCCGTATTATCAATATTTCTGTGGGCGCTGCAGCAAAAGATTCCAAAGCCGCCACACGGCTGGTAAAAGCAGTAGAACAGGCATGGGATCAGGGATTTGTGGTGGTAACCGCGGCAGGAAATATGGGACCCGCATATGGCAGTGTCACAGCTCCGGGAAGCAGTAAGAAAGTGATCACCGTCGGAGCGAGTGATATGCTTGACCGGATCAGTTCCGTCTCCGGTGCAGGTCCGACGGCAGAATGTGTCTGTAAACCGGATCTTGTCGCTCCGGGCGCCGATGTGATCTCCTGTGCCAATAAAAGGAACAGTTATGCGATCAAAAGCGGAACCTCGATGTCCACACCAAAGGTCTCGGGTGCGATCGCTTTACTGTTGCAGAAAGATCCGCTTCTTACGAACGTGGAAGTGAAGATGCTGTTACGGGAATCCTGCATCGACCTCGGATATCCGAGAAACCGGCAGGGGTGGGGAAAACTGGATATCCGAAAGCTTCTCACGCTCTAAACGAATGCAGAAGAGAAAAGCAACTACGACCATGTTTTTCAGGATACAATCTCTGCCACAACTTCATGCAGCCTCAGAGTCTCAGCATCTTGAAGTTGTGTGATATAAGATAGAAAAAGTCCGTGAAAACCGATTACTATTGGTTTCTCACGGACTTTTATTGTAGTTAAATGATGATTATTCGTCTTACTATATGTCTGGCGGATTGGCAGCCTCCGGGCTGTCTACGCCAGTTCTTCCCATTTCGCATACAGTTCTTCCAGTTTTTCTGCGATTTCCGCTTTTTCTTTCGAAAGCCGTACACATTCCGCCACATTGACGGCGACTTCCGGCTGCGCCATTTCCTCGTCGATCTCGCTGTCTCTGGTTTCAAGTTTTTCGATCTCGGCTTCCGTCTTTTTCAGATCATTTTCCCGTTTTCGAAGTCTTGCCTGTTCCTCTTTCTGCTGTTTCCAGTCGAGTTTGGTGGCAGAAACGGATGCATCTGCGACAGCCTCATCCTCCTTCGGCGCATAGATCTGTGTCAGTTCTTCTTTTTTCTCCAGATAATAGTCATAATTACCGATGTAATTAACCATCGCCTGGTTCGTAAGCTCCAGGATCCGGGTTGCGGTCTGGTTAATAAAATAACGGTCGTGGGATACATACAGAACCGTTCCGGTGTAGCGGTTGAGCGCCTGCTCCAGAATTTCCTTCGATACGATATCCAGGTGGTTGGTCGGCTCGTCGAGGATCAGGAAGTTTGCTTCCGAAAGCATCAGCTTCGCCAGGGATACACGACCACGTTCCCCACCGCTCAGGGCACTGATCAGTTTAAATACATCATCCCCGGTAAATAAGAACGCTGCCAGCACATTGCGGATCTCTGTATTGGTCAGATACGGGTACTCATCCGAAATCTCCTCAAAAATTGTTTTTTCCATATGGAGTACATGGTGTTCCTGATCGTAGTAACCAATCTGTACTTTGCTTCCCAGTTCGATTTCTCCCGCATCCGGCTCCACAAGACCATTTAAAATCTTGAGGATCGTTGTTTTACCGGTTCCGTTGGCACCGATGATTGCAACCCGTTCTCCGCGTTTTATCGAGAAATCTACGCCTGAGAAGAGATCCTGCTGTGGAAATGCTTTCGCCAGATCTTTTACCGTCAATACATCATTTCCACTGACCACTCGCGGTGTCAGTTCCAGATGCATCTCCGTATTTTCTTCCACCGGTTTATCCAGCACTTCGATCTTATCCAGCATCTTTTCGCGGCTCTCCGCACGTTTGATTGATTTTTCGCGGTTAAAAGATTTTAACTTTGCGATAACTTCTTCCTGATGCTTGATTTCCTGCTGTTGATTCATCCATGCTTTGTATTCCGCATCACGGATCATCGCTTTTTTCTCCGCATATGCGGAATAATTACCCATAAAGGTACGAACGTGTCCCCGGTCGATCTCAACCACCTTCGTCACGACACGATCCAGAAAATACCGGTCATGGGAGACAATAAATACAGCTCCTTTATAGTTGATGAGATATGTCTCCAGCCATGCGATCGAGTCCATATCCAGGTGGTTGGTCGGCTCGTCAAGAAGAATGATATCCGGATTGGATAACAGCAGGCGGCCGAGCGCCACACGGGTCTTCTGACCACCGGATAACGTACCGATCTTTCTGGAAAAATCCTCTTCCTCAAAGCCAAGACCTTTTAATACCCCCACAACCTCACTGCGGCAGGCATATCCGCCTTCCAGTTCGAACTGATGGGTCAGACGGGAGTAGGAAGAGAGCAGTTCATCCAGTTTCCGGCCGGTCAGCGTCTTCATCTGCTGTTCCATCGTACGGATCTTTTCTTCCATATCGAGCAGATATTGTTTGACAGAAAGCAGTTCCTCGTAGATGGTATTATCCCCGCTGACTTCCTGATGCTGTGCCAGATAACCGAGCGTTTTCCCTTTGGCAATAACTACCTCACCGGAATCTGCCGGTATTTCCTGCATGATAATTTTTAACAGGGTGGACTTACCGGCTCCGTTCGGTCCAATCAGTGCTGCTTTTTCCCGTTCTTCCAGATGAAAGGACACATCCTGTAAAATATCATCGGTTACGAATGATTTATTGATATTCTGACATGATAAAATCATGAAAAACCTCCTTAAATTTCACAAGTCTACCGAATATTATACATGAATGAGGAAAATTCGCAAGAAAATCGCAACAAAATCCCTAAGATTATTTGACAAACTTTTCACACTTAACTATAATAAAATTAATATGATGCAGGAGGAAAGCAGTGTGGAGGAAAAAGATATATCAAGAGCAGTCATCAAACGGCTCCCCCGATATTATCGTTATCTGGGAGAACTGATGGAAGATGGCGTAGAGAGAATCTCGTCCAATGAGTTGAGCGGACGGATGAAAGTGACAGCATCTCAGATCCGGCAGGATCTGAACAATTTTGGTGGATTTGGACAGCAGGGATACGGATATAATGTAAAATATCTCCATTCGGAAATTGCGAAAATCCTGGGTCTGGATCGCACACACAATATGATCATCGTAGGTGCCGGTAATCTCGGTCAGGCACTTGCCAATTATACGCAGTTTGAAAAACAGGGATTTAAGATTGTGGGAATCTTCGATGTAAACCCGGTCATGCGGGGAGTTTCCGTGCGTGGCATCGAGATTCGTATGATTGATGAACTTCCGGAATTTGTAAAAAATAATCATGTGGAGATTGCAACACTGACTCTTCCAAAAGCAAAAGCACTTGATATGGCGAAACTTCTGGTAGATGTGGGAGTAAAAGCGATCTGGAACTTTGCACATACCGACCTGAACCTTTTCATGCCGGATGATGTGATCGTGGAAAATGTACACCTTTCGGAAAGTCTGATGCGGCTGTCTTATAACCTGAGCCGCTTTGAGAAAGACCACCTACAGGAATAAAGAAAATTTCAGCGAGGCTGCTGCCGAAAAGGGCAGCAGCTTTTTTGCATTACACGTCAATCATTGGTCCGGTGGACCAAGTTTGATGATAGTGACAGGAGAGATCATAACTATGCAGATTTTAGTAACAGGAGAACAGATGAAACAGCTGGATCAGGCTACGATCCAAACGATGGGGATTCCGTCCCTGGTTTTGATGGAGCGGGCGGCACTTGCTGTATTTGATTGTCTGAAACAGCATTTTTCTCTGAAAAAAACACTGGTTGTGTGTGGTTCCGGCAATAACGGAGCGGATGGTATGGCAGTTGCAAGACTGCTGCATCTGGCAGGGTATTCGGTGGATCTATATCTGGCGGGCAATCCCGCTTCTTTTACCGAAGAGATGAAGATCCAATGGCAGGCAGCCGAAAATTATCAGGTATCCATAGTCAACAACTGCCGGTTTTCTGAATATACTACTATCGTAGATGCACTTTTTGGCGTCGGATTATCCCGGGAATTGTCAGGAAAATATCAGACTCTGGTGGATTCGATCAATGCTTCCGGCGTTCCGGTTCTCGCGGTGGATATTCCTTCCGGCATCCATGCGGGAACGGGACAGGTTATGGGAACCGCTGTCCGGGCAGCAGAAACCGTTACGTTTGCCTACCGCAAACTAGGGATCAGCCTGTATCCGGGAACCGTTTATGCTGGTAACGTCCAGGTAAAAGATGTCGGAATTTACGGTGCATCCGAAGGAATTTATGCATTGGATAAAGAAGCCATTTCCTGGCTTCCCGCGCGGGATCCGGGAGGTAATAAAGGAACCTTCGGAAAAGTCCTTCTGATTGCGGGCAGCCGCAACATGAGCGGTGCTGCGTATTTTTCCTCGAAAGCAGCACTTGTAAGCGGTGCCGGAATGGTCCGTATCCTGACCGATGAGAGCAACCGGACGATCTTACAGCAGCAGTTTCCGGAAGCCATGCTCTCGGTTTACGATTCCTCCATGCAGCACGAGAAACTTGCAGATGTTCTGAAAAAAGCCATGCAATGGGCAGATGTAATTGCGATCGGTCCGGGGCTTTCCACTTCCAAAACAGCAGAGGATTTGCTGCAAATGGTATTGACATTCCGCCAGAGCAAGCCTATAGTCATGGATGCAGATGCTTTAAATCTTCTGGCAAAACGAAAAGATCTGCAATCACAGTGTGATGCTTCCTGTATCCTGACACCCCATATGGGAGAGATGAGCCGACTGGCAGACTGCACCATCGGTGATCTGAAGGCACATCCACAGGAAGCTATGGAAACTTTGTACAGACAATGTCCGTGTACTCTGATCATGAAAGACGCACGCACCTGGATCCGGACAGCAGACGGAGTATATTATCTGAACCTGACCGGTAATCATGGGATGGCTACTGCGGGTTCCGGCGATGTTCTATGCGGGATCACAGCAGGACTGCTGGCGCAGGGGATGCGTTCTTCTCAGGCAGCACCATTTGCCGCATGGCTTCATGGAATTGCCGGTGATCACGCTGCACAGGAAAAAGGAGCGCGTTCCATGACTGCCTCAGATATCCTTTCGGGGCTTTGTGTACAATTGCAGATGCTTGATCGAAAAATTGCCAGAAAAGAAGATACAGGAGAAAATAATTATGAAAAATAACAGTCGGATCTATGCCGCCATCCATATGGATGCGCTGGAACAGAATCTGGAAAATATGAGAAAAAATCTTACACCGGGAACGAAGATGATCGGCGTGATCAAAGCCAACGCTTACGGTCACGGATCCGTTCCGGTTGCCCGCCTGATGGAGAAAAAGGATTATATCTGGGGATATGCGGTAGCAAATGTACCGGAAGCGGAAGAACTTCGGGAGGCTGGAATGAAAAAACCGATCCTGATTCTCGGCTATGTCTTCCCGGAAGATTATCAGACACTGGTGGATTTGGAGATCCGACCGGCAGTATTTGATTATGAAACAGCTGAGCTTTTATCTCAGGAAGCACAGAAAGCCGGAAAAGTACATCCGATTCATCTGGCATTCGATACCGGCATGACCCGGATCGGTTTCCGTCATCCGAAAGAAAGTATCCCGGAGATCCTGCGGATCAGCAAACTTCCGGGCATTACGATTGAAGGTGCTTTTACACATTTTGCAAGAGCAGATGAACAGGATCTGACCTTCGCACACCAGCAGTTTGCGAAATATCAGGAATTTCTGATGCTGCTCGAAGAAGCAGGTATTCAGATTCCTGTCCGTCACTGCAACAACAGTGCGGGAATTCTCTGGCACCGCGAGGGCGATCTGGATGCGGTACGTCCGGGAATCACGCTCTATGGAATTGCTCCTTCCAACGAAGTTGTCAATCCGGGAGTGGAACTGCACCCGATGATGGAGCTGAAGAGCCATATTTCCTTTGTCAAAGAAGTAGAAGCCGGCGTTGCCGTAAGCTACGGAGGAACCTTTGTCACAACGAAGGACTCTACACGGATCGCAACCATTCCGGTCGGCTATGCGGACGGCTATCCGCGCTCCCTCTCTAATAAGGGATATGTACTGATCAATGGAAAAAAAGCACCGATCATCGGAAGAGTCTGTATGGATCAGTTCATGGTCGATGTATCCGATATTCCGGAAGCGGTTCGCGGAAGCGAAGTAACGTTATTGGGAACGGACCACGGTGCTGCGATCACTGCAGAGGCACTCGGTGACCTCTCCGGTCGTTTTTCCTATGAACTGGTCTGTTGCATCACAAAACGCGTACCGAGAATCTATCTGTAAAAACATTCGTTTATAAAGTTCTTATATACCTGCATACACCGGATAATCATGGAAATACTATAGATGTCAGAACAAAGAATACTAAAGTTCTGGCAGAACATAGGAATCGGAGTGTGGAGAATGTGAATATAAGAAGAGGAGATATTTATTACGCGGATCTTCGTCCGGTAGTGGGAAGCGAGCAGGGCGGGATCCGTCCGGTACTCATCATTCAGAACGATATCGGCAACAAGCACAGCCCGACGGTGATCTGTGCCGCCATTACTTCCAAGATGAACAAAGCCAAACTGCCTACGCACATCGAGATCAACGCGTCTGCCTATGATATTGTCAGAGATTCGGTGATTCTTCTCGAACAGCTGCGCACCATCGATAAAAAAAGGCTGAAAGACAAGATCTGTCATCTTGACCCGGAAGCCCTTGCAAAAGTGAACAAAGCGCTGAAAATCAGTCTGGAACTTCCTACATAACATGGAGTTGCTTGACGAATAAATGGTAAGGTGATATACTTTTTCGGGCGTAACCGTGTGTTTACGCCTTATCATTCTATAATACGCACAGGAAAAAGGAGTGTATATGGATAGTAGTGACAACCCGGTCGCCGGGTGGATGTTATTTCTGCTGTTTATAGTGATCAACAGTATTTTTTACGGATTTGGTTCCGCGATCCAGAATCTCAACGAAAATGAGGTCGAAGACAAAGCAGAACAAGGAGACAAAAAAAGCAAACTTCTCCTTCACATCATAAACGCCCCCGGACCACTGATTCATACGGTACAGTTTTACCATATGCTGTTAAGTTTTCTGGTGGGTTATATACAGCTGAAAAGTGTCATGTCAACCGTTTCTGTCTGTCTTTCCCGCACGGGTGCAGGTGCGTTTTTTGAACAGACACCGGGACAGATCATACTGTTTGTACTGGTACTTTTCGTGGATCTGATTCTTCTTGCGACCTTCGGTATCCTGGTTCCGAAAAGAATCTGTTCTCATCATGCCACAGGTGCCGCTTACCGGCTGGTACATATGGTGCAGGCAGGGATTTTTCTCGCCTGGCCGGTTACAAAACTGATGGAACTGTTAACCAATCTCACGGTACGACTTTTCGGCATTGATCCGAACCACACCGAAGATGATGTAACGGAAGATGAGATCATTGATCTGGTGGATGAGGCTCATGAACAGGGAATTATTCAGGAGAGCGAAGCGGAGATGATCCAGAACATCATGGAATTCCATGATAAAGCGGCAAAAGATATTATGACACACCGGAAAAATATCAATGCACTGGATGATACCACGCTGTTAAAAGATGCCATCCTGTACATGTCAGAACACAGCAATTCCCGCTATCCGGTCTATCATGAAGATATCGATAATATCGTAGGATTTATTCATATCAAGGATGCGATGGAACATCAGAACCGTGCAGAGTATGAGAGTAAAAGTCTGATGCAGATTCCGAAACTGGTTCGTTCCGTAGCCTATATTCCGGAGACACGCGGCATCGATTCGCTGTTTCAGGCGATGCAGAGCAAGAAGATCCATATTGCGATCGTTGTAGACGAGTACGGACAGACAGCCGGACTGGTGACGATGGAAGATATCCTCGAAGAGATCGTAGGAAATATTTTCGATGAATACGATGAATCCGAAGAATTTATCCAGCCACAGTTTGACGAAAGTATTCTGATGGACGGTCTGACCCCGCTCGACGATGTGGAGGAAGTGCTCGGCATTGATCTTGGCGATCATGCGTTTGAAACCTTAAACGGATATCTTACTTCACTGTTAGGACATATCCCTACAGCTGAAGATAAAGAGATACATGCGAATGGATATTGTTTCCAGATCCTTTCTGTCGAGAACAATATTATTCAAAAAATAAGAGTAGAAAAAATACAATAGCAAAAGGAGTTTTTATTATGTCAGGACATTCTAAGTTTGCCAACATCAAACATAAGAAAGAAAAGAATGATGCAAAAAAAGGAAAAATCTTTACAATCATCGGTCGTGAGATCGTAATCGCAGTAAAAGAGGGTGGTCCGGATCCGGAAAACAACAGCAAACTGCGTGATGTAATCGCAAAAGCAAAAGCAAACAATATGCCGAACGATACCATCGAACGTGGTATCAAGAGAGCAGCCGGTGATGCCAATGCCGATAACTACGAAGTGATCACATACGAAGGATACGGTCCGAACGGTATCGCAATCATCGTAGACACACTGACCGATAACAAGAACCGTACCGCTGCAAACGTAAGAAGTGCCTTCACAAAAGGAAGCGGAAACGTTGGTACTCCTGGATGTGTATCTTTCATGTTCGATAAAAAAGGTCAGATCATCGTTGCAAAAGAAGACTGTGAGATGGAAGCAGACGATCTGATGATGATGGCACTGGATGCCGGCGCAGAAGACTTCTCCGAAGAAGAAGACTGCTACGAGATCATCACTGATCCGGAAGATTTCTCCACAGTACGTGAAGCTCTGGAAAAAGAAGGTGTGGTAATGGCAGAAGCCGAAGTTACCATGATCCCGCAGAACTATGTAGAACTGACAGACGAAACTGCCATCAAGAACCTGCAGAGAACTCTGGATCTTCTGGAAGATGACGATGATGTACAGGCTGTATATCACAACTGGGACGAATAATAACGAGTAAAATACATTTACGCCGGACATGGGCTGCCATGTTTCCGGCGTATTTTTTTGCCTTTCCCTGCTCATACTGATTACGAATGTTTTTGATATCATGATAGAAAAGGAGACACATCGTATGAGCAGACAGGAAAATGAAAAAAATCCACAGCCAAAAGCTGAAAAAACAGATAACGCAGCCCCGTTAGAAAGCCGGATCCATCTTCTCACCATCATCGGAGAAGTCGAAGGCCACGAATCGCTGGGCGATCGAACTAAATCCACAAAATACGAAGAAATCCTTCCACGCCTCGCCCTGATCGAGGATGACGATCAGATTGAAGGGATCCTGATCCTTCTTCATACCGTAGGCGGCGATGTGGAAGCCGGACTTGCCATCGCGGAGATGATCGCATCGCTCAGCAAACCGACCGTATCGCTCGTTCTTGGCGGCGGACATTCGATCGGTGTGCCGCTCGCCGTTTCCGCAGATTACAGTTTTATCGTGCCAAGTGCTACCATGGTTTTACATCCGGTGCGTACCAACGGCATGTTTATCGGTGTCATGCAAACCTACCGCAATATGGAAAAGACACAAGACCGGATCACCGGTTTTATCGCCGCTCATTCAGATATCAGCCAGGAGCGCCTGGAGGAACTGATGCTGGATACTTCTATGTTAGTCAAAGATGTCGGAACCATGCTGGAAGGAGAAGATGCCGTCAGAGAAGGACTGATCAACGAGATCGGCGGCATCCGGGATGCACTGAACAAATTAAAAGAACTGATGGATCAGAAAACATCCTCCTTGCAGACTGAAAAACAGAAGGTTGTCCTGTATTAAAATACGTGTTAAAATACATGTGAAAACCATTTGTATGTGCTTCTGAAATTCGGAAATACATACAAGCGCACGGGAGGAATGAGATTTTATGAAACGTTGTACAGAATGTGCCCTGTTATTTGAAAACAGTCAGACCCACTGCCCACAATGTGGACGTCTTCTTGTCAAAGATAAAAAAAGTTCCTGTTTTTTTGTGGTTACCGTGCTGGCGATCGTGCTGGCTGCTGCCTGCGGGGTTCTGATTTCTTTTTCTCCGGTTATTCCGTAGTCCACACGCTTCTGTAAAATTTTCAAAAAGATTCCCATAGAGAAAAAACAGGCGGGAGATTGTATCTCCCGTATTTTTATGGTATAATATTTTTTTGATGTAAGAGAAATAAATAAAAGTAACTATTCAGTAGGTAATAACTGTGAAGGTACTGAACAGTTACAAATAAAATAAGTAAATGAGGATAACCATGAGTTTTTTTGATGCCATGATTCTGGGAATTGTCCAGGGGCTTACGGAATTTCTGCCAATCAGCAGTTCCGGTCATCTGGTCATTCTTGAAAACTTACTGAATATCCGGACAGATACCGGTGTACTTTTTAATGTTCTGCTACATTTCGGTACGCTGCTTGCCATCTGTCTGGTCTTTAAAAAGGATCTTTTCCGTATGTTGGTGGAAACCATACATATTTTTCAGGATCTGACAGCGAACTTGAAAATATATATAAGCAATAAAATGCATAACGCGCAGGTAACGCCTTATCGCAAGATTCTCCATAATAATTATCGCACCATGGTCGTGATGATCCTGGTATCCACGATACCGACCGGTATCATCGGATATCTGATGCGCGGACTTGTGGATACATGGAGTTCTTCTCTTCTGGTTGCCGGACTCGGACTGCTCATCACTGCAGTTTTACTGTTTGTGGTAGATAACTGGCAGCTGGGAAATAAATTACCGAAACATATTACCGTCCCGCAGGCACTTGCAATCGGCATCTGTCAGGGAATCGGTGTGATCCCGGGGATATCCCGTTCCGGTATCACCATTACTGCAGGACTGTTATGCGGTTTCCGCCGCAGCTTTGCCGTTCGATATTCTTTTCTGGTATCGATTCCGGCGATTCTTGGCGCCATGATCCTGGAGTGTGGAAAACTGAAATCCGCATCGATTACCTGGTCACTCGGATTTCATTATGTGGCAGGAATGATTGCCGCAGCAGTTGTCGGATATTTCACGATCCGTTTTATGCTGAACTTTGTAAAGCGCAAAAGATTCCGTATTTTTTCTGTTTATTGTTTTATCATGGGAATTATTGCGCTCGTCTGTCATTTTGCCTAGAGCGTGTCTGAAAAAGGCTTTTCGTGAGCTGCGAGTCTCAGTTTGTGGGAGATTTTATCCGAATGAGGGCGGCGTAGCGGGCTACGGCAAAATATACCGCAAAGTGAGGCTTGCAGATTGCGGAAATGATTTTTCAGACACGCTCTAGTGCATCGTCATGTTAGATAAGGGGAGGAGAAGACAGTTATGCCGTCAACGGGGACACGAAAAAAGAACAATACTGCCGGAAGGAAAACGACCCGTAAAAAAAATCCTTCTGTTAAAAAGCGCCAGAGACAGGTGTATAACCGGGAACTGGTAACAGAGATCGCGATTCTGATCGCTCTTGCCGTTTCCGTTCTTCTGGTGATCAGTAACTTTGATATCGGAGGAAAAGTAGGCACTGTGATCAGTCAGTTTTTCTTTGGACTGTTTGGATGGATGGCGTATCCGTTTCCGGTGATTCTGTTCCTGGGAACTGCATTCGCTATTGCAAACTCTGACAGCGATCTGATGCCGCGAAAACTGTGGGGTGTCGGATTTGCTTTCTGGTGCCTTACCACGCTGATTCATCTGTTTAGCATGGGGTATCTGAAAGGAGATACCATAAGCGGATATTATACGTACTGTTCACAGCACAAAACCGGCGGCGGCATCATCGGTGGTGCGACAGCAAAGTTCCTGTGCATCTCGTTTGGTACGGCTGGAGCATATGTGCTGATGTTCATTTTCCTGATTATTTCCGTAATCATCATTACACAGCATACCGTTCTTGCTCCGCTAAAAAAAACCGGTGAAAAAGTATATCAGGAAGCCAGAGAAAATCATGCCCGCCGGGTAGAAGAGCGTGGGGTATTTGCCCTTGAAGAGACAAAGCTTCCACGGGAAAAAGAAATCAAAGAAGCGAAAGAAAATGAAAAAGCTGCTGCGAAAGAATCTGCAAAAGAGGAGAAACGCAGACAGCGGGAAGAACGCAGACTGGCACGGGAAGCTGCAAAAGCACAGACAGGAGAATCCCGGCAAAACGACGAAAGAGATTCGGATTCGGAAGCACCGGATGCATCTTCTTCTTTCCTGCCGCAGCTTCATATTGAACGTCCGGAACCGGCTCCCGTACCGGAAGAATCTGCCTATGCGATGCAGCAGGATCTGCCGTTTGACGTACAGGAATTAAAACCGGTCACAAACGAAGAAATGCAGGCTGACCCGGAAGTATCCGAACAGTCAGAAGAAGTTCCTGCCGCACATGCCGAAAAAACGACACGCACTAGGAAATCCCGCTCTTCACAGGAAGAGATTGCAAACGGTATCGAAAATATCCAGCAGGAAATCGCAAAAGAGCCGGTAAAAAAAGAATATATCTTCCCTCCGCTTGATTTCTTAAAGCGGGGAGACCGGAAAGTTTCCGGTGATTCCGATGCGCATCTGCGTGAAACTGCAATGAAATTGCAGACAACGCTGCATAATTTCGGAGTTAATGTGACGATCACCAACGTAAGCTGCGGACCTACCGTTACCCGATACGAACTACAGCCAGAACAGGGTGTAAAGGTCAGTAAAATCGTGGGACTGACTGATGATATCAAGCTGAATCTTGCAGCAGCCGATATCCGTATCGAAGCACCGATACCCGGAAAAGCAGCGGTCGGTATCGAGGTTCCGAATGCCACCAACAGTCCGGTCATGCTCCGGGATCTGTTAGAGACAAAGGAATTCCGCGAATTTCCGTCAGAACTGGCATTTGCCGTCGGCAAAGATATCGGCGGAAAAACCGTTGTGGCAGATATCGGCAAGATGCCGCATCTTCTGATCGCCGGTGCTACCGGATCCGGTAAATCGGTATGTATCAATACCCTGATCATGAGTATTATCTACAAGGCAAAACCCGAAGAGATAAAACTGATCATGATCGACCCGAAAGTAGTAGAATTAAGTGTTTATAACGGTATTCCGCATCTGTTCATCCCGGTGGTCACCGATCCTAAAAAAGCAGCGGGAGCGCTGAACTGGGCAGTGGCTGAGATGACCGACCGTTATAATAAATTTGCAGAATATAATGTCCGTGATCTGAAAGGATATAATGCAAAAGTTGCACAGTTAGATGATATCGAGGACGAAAATAAGCCTCAGAAACTGCCAAAGATCGTAATTATCGTGGACGAGCTGGCAGACCTGATGATGGTAGCGCCTGGTGAAGTGGAAGATGCGATCTGCCGTCTGGCACAGCTTGCCAGAGCCGCCGGTATCCATCTGATCATCGCCACCCAGCGACCGTCCGTCAACGTCATCACCGGACTGATCAAGGCAAATATGCCGTCCCGTATCGCATTTTCCGTATCTTCCGGTGTGGATTCCAGAACCATTCTGGATATGAACGGAGCGGAGAAACTTCTGGGCAAAGGAGATATGCTCTATTATCCGCAGGGCTACCAGAAGCCGGTACGACTGCAGGGCGCTTTTGTATCGGATAAAGAAGTGGGAAAAGTTGTGGAATTTCTCACGGACAATCATCAGACCGATCAGGTCTACGACAGCAAAATCACAGATATGATGAACGCCTCCCAGAGCAGTGCACCCGGTGGCGGATCCGGACGCGATCTGGACGCCTATTTTGTAGATGCCGGAAAGTTTATTATTGATAAGAATAAAGCATCCATCGGTATGCTGCAACGGATGTTCAAAGTAGGATTTAACCGCGCAGCCCGTATCATGGATCAGCTGTGTGAAGCAGGCGTCGTAGGACCGGAAGAGGGCACAAAGCCACGAAAAGTCCTGATGTCGATGGAAGAATTTGAAAACTATATCGAAGAATGTTTATAACATATATTTAAAGGAGAATAAGAATGAGATGTTCAAATTGTGGAGAGCCGATTGAAGAAGGACGACTTTTCTGTTTGAATTGCGGTCAGGAAGTCCAGTGGGTTCCTGACTATGATTCCTTTGGCGATTATATGGTTCAGGAAAAACTGAAAAAAGAAAAAGAACAGGCAGAAGCCGCCGCTGCGAAAAAACGTGCGGCGATCGCAGCTGAGAACCGCCGTCGGAAAAAAGCGAAGAAAAAACGGACGATTCTGGTATCCATAGCCGGTGTCTTGGTACTGGTTGCTGCCGGTTTGTTTATCAAACTTGGCATGGATAAGAAAAATTACAATGATTTTGATTATCAGATCCGTATGGCGGATACCGCATTTTCCAATCACAAATACGAAGAAAGCTATAAGTTCGTGGAACGTGCCGTCAGCCTGGATGATTCCGATATTGATGCAAAACTCCTTCTGGCACAGATACAGGTAAAACTGGATAAGACGGATGCGGCAATCAAAACGCTTCAGGATATTATCAGCCAGGAACCGGATAACCAGTCCGCGTATAATCAGCTGATCAAGATTTATATCGAAAATGAGCAGCCGGAAGAAGTCAAATCACTGCTGGATGGCTGTGATAATGATGAGATCTTAAAGAAATTTTCAGCTTACATCAGTAAGAATCCGGTATTCAGTCTTCCGGAAGGCAGCTATGACGAGCCGAAAACACTGTCATTATATGCAAAAGATGATGAGGATAAGATTTACTATACAACAGACGGAACCGATCCGACCACTTCAAGTACTCTGTACACGGACAACATCACACTTGAAGAAGGACAGACAACGATCACAGCGGTAACGATCAATAAAAATGGCATTCCAAGCGATATTGTCAGCAACACCTACACGATCGCCTACGAAGCACCGGATCCGCCGCAGATTTCTCCGTCATCCGGAACTTTTACCACTGATATGGATACGCATATTTACATCATCGTTCCGGAAGGCTGCAGAGCCTATTATGCTTTTGACAAGAAGCCTACGATTGCCGACGAACAGTACGAGGCAGACAAGCCGGTCGAGATGCTGGAGGGTACCCATACGTTCTATGCGATCCTTGTTGACGAACACAATAAAGTCAGCAGTCCGGGCAGTGCAATTTATAAACTTACGGATGCCAAATAGAAGCTATTGATTTTTCTACATTTTTGTGGCAAAATAGACAGAGGATTATAACACGTTACCCTATGAAATTGTGCCGTGTTAAAATAAAAAATAACTAGGAGGATGTTATGTACAAAATTATTAAAGCGGAAAAGCTGAATGCAGTTGTATATCTCATGGTTGTGGAAGCACCGATGGTAGCAAAGCATTGTCAGCCTGGTCAGTTTGTTATTGTAAAAGAGGACGATGCCGGAGAGCGTATTCCTCTGACAATCTGTGATTACGACAGAGAAGCTGGTACTGTAACCATCGTATTCCAGCCAATTGGAGCATCTACAGAAAAATTTGCAAAACTCCAGGCAGGAGATGTATTTGAAGATTTCGTAGGACCTCTGGGATGTCCGTCCGAATTCGTAAACGAAGATCCGGAAGAACTGAAAAAAGAAAAAATCTTATTCGTAGCAGGTGGAGTGGGTACTGCACCGGTTTACCCACAGGTAAAATGGCTGCATGAACATGGTATTGATGCCGACGTTATCGTTGGTGCAAAGACCAAAGACCTGATCATTCTGGAAAAAGAGATGGAAGCCGTAGCAGGCAACCTGTACATCACAACAGATGACGGATCTTACGGAAGAAGCGGTATGGTAACAAAAGTAATCGAAGATCTGATCGCAGAAGGAAAAACATATACAAAATGTGTATCCATCGGACCTATGATCATGATGAAATTCTGCTGCCTGACCACTCAGAAATACAACATTCCTACTATCGTATCCATGAACCCGATCATGGTAGACGGTACCGGTATGTGCGGAGCCTGTCGTGTCATCGTTGATGACGAAGTAAAATTCGCATGTGTAGACGGTCCTGAATTTGACGGACATCTGGTTGACTGGAATCTGGCTATGCAGAGACAGCAGATGTACAAAACAGAAGAAGGAAGAGCATTATTAAAACTGCGTGAGGGTGACACTCATCACGGCGGATGCGGACAGTGCGGAGGTGACAAATAATGGGTGACGTATTAAAGAAAGTTCCTGTAAGAGAGCAGGCACCGAAAGTAAGAGCAACAAACTTTGATGAAGTATGTCTTGGATATAACAAAGAAGAAGCAATGGAAGAAGCTTCCAGATGTCTGACCTGTAAAAATGCAAAATGTGTACAGGGATGTCCGGTAAATATCAATATCCCGGCTTTCATCAAAGAAGTAAAAGAAGGCAATTTTGCAGAAGCATACAAAGTAATCGGACAGTCCAGTGCACTGCCTGCAGTCTGTGGTCGTGTATGTCCGCAGGAAACACAGTGTGAAGGAAAATGTATCCGCGGTATCAAAGGCGAAGCCGTATCCATCGGTAAACTGGAACGTTTCGTAGCTGACTGGGCAAAAGAAAACGGTATCAAACCGGAAGCTCCGGCAGAGAAAAACGGTCATAAAGTTGCAGTTATCGGTTCCGGTCCTTCCGGTCTGACCTGCGCAGGTGACCTGGCAAAACTTGGTTACGATGTAACCATCTTCGAAGCACTGCATCAGGCCGGTGGTGTTCTGGTTTATGGTATTCCGGAATTCCGTCTGCCGAAAGACAAAGTTGTAAAAGCAGAAGTAGAAAACGTAAAATCTCTTGGCGTTAAGATCAACACCAACGTTATCATCGGTAAATCCACAACAGTAGACGAACTGATGGAAAAAGAAGGATTCGAAGCTGTATTTATCGGATCCGGTGCAGGTTTGCCAATGTTCATGGGTATCCCGGGTGAAGTATCCAACGGTGTCTTCTCCGCAAATGAATACCTGACAAGAAGTAACCTGATGAAAGCTTTCCGCGATGACCATGACACACCGATCGTAACCGGTAAGAAAGTTGTTGTTGTCGGCGGTGGTAACGTAGCAATGGATGCTGCAAGAACCGCTCTTCGTCTGGGTGCTGAAGTACATATCGTATACAGAAGAAGTGAAGAAGAACTGCCTGCAAGACGTGAAGAAGTACATCACGCAAAAGAAGAGGGCGTTATCTTTGATCTGCTGACCAACCCGACGGAAATCATCGCTGATGAAAAAGGCTGGGTAAAAGCAATCAAATGTGTTCGCATGGAACTGGGCGAGCCGGATGCATCCGGAAGAAGACGTCCGGTTGTTATCGAAGGTTCCGAGTTCGAAATGGACGTAGATACTGTTATCATGTCCCTGGGAACTTCCCCGAACCCGCTGATTTCTTCTACAACGATTGGTCTGGACATCAACAAGAGAAAATGTATCATCGCTGACGAAGAGACTGGTGCTACATCCAAAACCGGTGTATATGCCGGTGGTGATGCTGTTACCGGTGCAGCTACTGTTATCCTGGCTATGGGTGCCGGTAAAGCAGCAGCAAAAGGAATCGATGAGTTCATCAAAAATAAAACAAAATAATCAGTAACAACTGATTGCAACTGCCGGAGGACTTTTTCTACGCTGAGAATCTTCCGGCAGTTTTTACTTTACAGGAGTTTACCACAAAAATAAGTTACCATAATAGTATTATGTCAACTCTTTCTTTTTCCTTAATATTTTCCTGCCTGCTTGTGAGTTAAAAGATTCCATGCTATAATGAAAAACAGAAACGCATAAGATACACAAGAAAAATGCAGATAGTCTGCATGAAAAAGGAGAACTATATGACGTGGACAAGATTTGATCTAAAAGAGAGAGGCAAAGCAGCCTTTCAGCGTAACTACTGGCGCAGTGTACTTGTTGCATTGATTCTGATGATATTCGTCAATGGTGGCAGCAGTGCGATATCCAATACCTGGAATCAGGTAACTTCTTCCAGCGATTCCAATGATTCTTATTATACAGAGTACTTTGATGATGGAATTGTCGGAAACGTATACAGTTCCGGAACTTCTATTCCAGGCATGCTGGTAAGTGGAGTTGTTGCCGCTGTCGTAGGTGGAGCCATGCTTGTCGGTGTACTGCTCCGGATCTTCCTTCTGAATCCTCTGGAAGTCGGCGGCTGCCGGTTCTTTATGGAGAATTCTGAATATCAGCCAACCGTCGGAAGACTGGGATACGCTTTCCAGAACGGCATGTATGGAAAAACGGTACTGACTTTGTTTTTGCGAAAACTGTTTATTGGTCTGTGGACCCTGCTTCTGATCGTTCCCGGTATTGTAAAATCCTATGAATACCGCATGGTTCCGTATCTTCTGGCAGATGATCCGAACATGACAAGACAGGATGCTTTCCGTCTCAGCAAAGAACTAATGTATGGACAGAAATGGGATACCTTTGTACTGGATCTTTCCTTTATCGGATGGTCCCTGCTTTCTGTGTGTACCTGTGGACTGCTGGCAATCTTCTATGTGAATCCTTATGTTCAGGCAACGAACGCTGAACTGTTCCTGGAGTTGAAACGTCAGTATTTCGCAAACCGTCAGAACGCATATCCAAGTATGTAAAGGAACGGTTACCCATATATGAAGATTACATTATTAACAGTAGGCAAGATCAAAGAAAAATATCTCCGGGATGCCATTGCCGAGTATTCCAAACGTCTCAGCAAATACTGCAAACTGGAAATCATCGAAGTAGCTGATGAAAAGACACCGGATCACGCCAGCGAAGTGGTGGAAAAAAGTATCCGGGATAAAGAAGGCGAACGCCTGATGCGTTATATCCGGGATGATGATTATGTGATCACTTTGGAAATTGGCGGAAAGATGCTCGATTCCGTTGCATTTTCCCGTCAGTTGGGGAATCTTGGCATCCAGGGACAGAGCCATATCTGCTTTGTGATCGGTGGTTCGATCGGGCTCGGGGATGCACTTTTGAAGCGTTCGAACTATGCGCTGAGTTTTTCGAAAATGACATTTCCGCATCAGCTGATGCGGGTGATCCTGCTCGAACAGATCTACCGTTCTTACCGGATCATGACGAATCAGCCTTATCACAAGTAAAACAGCAACAAAACGAGACCTTGACTCGTTACCCGCGTAACTATAAGGTCAGGAGATTTATAATCTCCTGACCTTTTTCTATCTATTCAAAGGAATGAAATTTTCCCAATCCCGTTATCCATCAGCATCTCTGACAGACTCGTTTATATCTTCTCCGCCAGTTCCGACAACGGCGCAAAATGATACCCCATTTCTTCCCATTTTGTCAGCAGTTCATCCAGAATCTGCGCGTTGGTGGAAGAGGTACTGTGAAGCAGCACGACGGCTCCCGGATGGATCCGTTTTAACAATTTGTCAAAAGCTGCTTCTTTTGTCGGCTGCTGATCCTGGATCCAGTCCACATAGGCAAGGCTCCAGAAAAAGGTCTTATAGCCGAGATTACTCGCCATCTGTAAATTTTGCGTATTGTATTTGCCCTGCGGCGGGCGATAGAAGCGGGTAAGTTCTTCCCCGGTGATTTCCTGATACCGTGTTTCCACATCCTTCAGCTCTTTTTCAAAAGCTGCCACGTCAGAGATTTTTGACATTTCCGGATGGTGCCAGGTGTGATTTCCCACCGTATGACCTTCCACCACCATCTGTTTTACCAGTTCCGGACTGGTTTCGAGAAAGTTTCCAACTACAAAAAAAGTGCCCTTCGCATTGTGCTTTTTCAGTGCTTCCAGGATCGCGGGCGTGTTGCCGTTTTCATATCCTGCATCAAACGTAAGATAAATCACTTTTTCATCCGTCGGATCCATATAGGCGGCATGGTAGGTTTTTAATTCTTCCGCCGACACATTTCCTGTTGGTTTTTCTCCTTCCTGCCCAAAGCCGAGTCCCCAGTTTTCGGTTTCCGGATATATTACCTGCCCGGCAGTTTCCAGATCTTTCTTCTGTGCATGACAATGCAGTGCCGCACCGACAAAAAAGCAGGCGATCAGTACCACAATTCCGGTAAGAAGATCCATTTCCCGGATCTTTTTTCCTCTCTGCACCCATTGGTTTATACGGTTCAGATGCTTCATACATACTCTTTTCTTTTTCCGTCTTTACTGTATATGCCGGAGGGCAGGGCAGTATTCGCCACTTGTATTCTGGCAGTACAGACGGTATAATATGGAGTAATGACTTAGAGAAAAAAGGAGTACATATGAATTTTCAATCAATAGAAGACTATATCACCCAGTTTCCCATTTATCAGTATGCGTTTCTTTCCATCGACGATATTGAGTTCAACGATAAAGTCCGCACGATCTGCAAACGGGAATGTCCAAGATACGGCAAATCCTGGTCATGTCCACCTGCAGTCGGAACCGTAGACAAATGCAAAGAACGCTGCCAGCAGTACACACACGCGCTGCTGTTTTCTTCTGTGGCAGAAGTGCCGGATTATTCCAATATGGACGCCCTGCTTGCCACCAAACGGGAACATGAGGAAATCACCGCAAAAATCGAAGCATTTTTAAAGCAGGATGCCTGGAGATGTTATACACTGTCCACCGATTCCTGTTCCATCTGCGATAAATGCACCTACCCGAAAAAATCCTGTAATCACCCGGATCTGATGCATCCGTGTATCGAAAGCCACGGAATCCTGCTGACAAAAAATATCGAAGACAATCACATGGATTATTATATGGGCGAACAGATGGTTCTCTGGTTTTCTCTGATTTTCCTGCGGGAAGCATAAAGAACGGAAAAATCTCATAGACTGAATAATAAACACCGGGAGCGTTCTGTGAAAAGAGCAAAAAAAGCAACGGTGAGAGAGCGTCTGGCTGATCTGCTGGAACTTCCCGGCGATCTGGCATATAACGGATGTATCATCACACTGATCGGTGAGCGGGAGATTCTTCTGGAAAATTACCGGAGTATCCTGGAATATCGCTCCGACCATCTGCTGGTATTGACCGGAAACGGCAAGATACGCATTCAGGGTGTTGCCCTGCATGTCCTTTATTATACAGAACTCGAGATGAAAGTGACGGGACAGATCACTTCTGTTCTGTACGAAATCTGACAGCAGCGATCGGGAGGTACGTTCTTGGATTCTATGGGAAAATATATCCGCGGCTACGTCCGCATCCGTCTGGAAAGCCCTGCACCGGAACGGTTTTTCAGTCTTTGTGTACATAATCGGATTCCCCTTCGGAATCTGACACAGGAAGGTTCCTGCTATGAGATGGAACTTTCCGCCCGGGATTTTCTGCGTCTTGGCCGTTTTCGCCGGAAAACAAATGCCCGGATCCACATTTTACGAAAAAACGGTCTGCCTTTCTTTTTACACCGTGCGCAAAAAAGAAAGGCTTTTTTTCTCGGAATACTTCTTGGGCTGATGCTGTTAGTGATATGTTCCTTTCGCATCTGGGATATTCAGATTGCAGGAAACCGCTATTATACCACACCGGTTCTTCTCGAGACGCTTTCCGAATGGGAGATCAGCTGTGGCATGGCAAAAAGAAATGTTGATTGCCAGAAACTGATGCAAAAGATCCGCCAGACCTTTCCCGGCATCGTCTGGGTGTCAGCAAGACTGGAGGGAACCTGCCTGATCATCGACATCAAAGAAAATGACGAAATCCCGCAGGAAACACCCGTGAAAGAAGATACCCGCAGCTGCTGGGATCTCACCGCACCGTGGGATGGCACCGTCGTCAGCATCATAACCCGCGCCGGCATGCCACTGGTAAAACCGGGAGATTTCTGTAAAAAAGGGGATATTCTGGTATCCGGAGCGGTTGCCATTTTGGACAATGACAGTCAGATCCAGCGCTACGAATATGTACGTTCCGATGCGGATATCGTCATAGAAACCCGATTTCCCTATTATGATGAATTCTCCCGGACGATCACGGTAAAGTCCTATCCGGGAGAACAGAAAACCTATCCTTTTTTTACTTTATTCGGAACGGATATTTCCTGGTATCACACCCCGAAAAACACTTCTGAGATCTACCGCACCGAACGGCAGCTCACCCTTACTCCCAGCTTTTATCTGCCCGTCACCGTCGGCGAGATCATAACGATTCCCTATGAGAAAAAGTCTTATTGTTACACACCGGAAGAAGCTCTGGGACTTTCACAAAAACACCTGCAGAATTTCCTGAAAAATCTGGTAAGTGAAAACGCCGTTATCCTTTCCCGGTATATCCAGACAAAGCTTACTGCAAACCGCTGCCGCTCACAGGGCTATGTCACCATACAGATCCCGGGAAGCGACAAATCCGCTGTCACTCCGAAAGAATTTCCGGATCTGTCTGCGGAAACAACAGAATAGAAAAGCGGAAATTCTTACAAAAAACAGAAAATTCATAAAAAGGGGTTCAATTCCACCGAAATGGTGATAAAATAAAGAAATAGAATGTCCGTGTTGACATCTAAAAAGAAAAACAGTTACGAAAGGACAAGATGAATGGCGGCAAGAATCATCGAACAGTTGATAGAAATTCCGGCAGAACATGAGAGAAATATTTTCGGGCAGTTTGATGAACACATCAAAAAGATCGAACGCACCCTGCAGGTGACGCTGATCTCCCGTGACGGCGTGCTGAAGATTGTCGGACCGGCTCCGAATGTACAGAAAGCAGAGAGTATCATCCGGGAATTGCTGGGTCTTTCTGTCAGAGGAAATACCATTCAGAGTCAGAATGTGGATTATGCACTGTCACTGACCATGGAAGAGAAAGAGGCTTCGCTGGTGGAGATGGATAAAGACTGTATCTGTCACACGATCAACGGAAGACCGGTCAAACCAAAGACCCTGGGACAGAAAGCATATGTGGATAAGATCCGGGAAGATATGATCGTCTTCGGCGTAGGACCTGCCGGTACCGGTAAAACCTACCTTGCCATGGCAATGGCGATCACAGCATTCCGAAACGACGAAGTGGGAAGAATCATCCTGACCCGTCCTGCCATCGAAGCAGGAGAAAAACTCGGATTTCTTCCGGGAGATCTGCAAAGCAAGGTAGACCCTTATCTGCGTCCGCTTTATGATGCGCTGTATCAGATCATGGGACCGGAGAGCTTTGCAAAAAATATGGAGAAAGGGCTGATTGAGGTTGCACCTCTCGCCTACATGCGTGGACGTACGCTGGACAATGCATTTATCATTCTAGATGAAGCGCAGAATACCACACCGGCGCAGATGAAGATGTTCCTGACCCGTATCGGTTTTGGCTCCAAAGTCATTATCACCGGAGACTCTTCGCAGAAAGACCTTCCTTCTGGTCAGAAATCAGGTCTGGAGATGGCACTTCAGGTACTGAAAAAAGTGGAAGGCATCTCGATCTGCCAGCTGACCAGCAAAGACGTTGTCCGTCACCCGCTGGTACAGAAGATTGTACAGGCATATGAAGCCTACGAAAAGAAACACCCGGAAAAACCGGCACCACAGAAGAATCAGAAACGGAGGGGAAACAGTTATGAGTATTGATTTTTCCAATGAACAGGATCAGACTTTTGATTTTGATTTTCTGAAGGTCGCAGAAGATGTGATGGAGACCGTTCTGGATCAGGAAGGATGTCCCTATGAGTCGCAGGTCTGCCTGGTTCTGACAGATAATGAGACGATCCATAAAACCAATCTGGAATATCGCCAGATCGACCGGGCAACGGATGTACTTTCTTTCCCGATGGTGGATTTTCCGGCACCGGCAGATTATTCTGTTCTGGAAGACGACGACAGCTGCTTTGATCCGGAGAGCGGCGAACTGCTTCTGGGGGACATCATGATCTCCATACCAAAAGCAGTGGAACAGGCGGAAGCTTACGGACACAGCGTAAAAAGAGAATATGCATTTTTAGTTGCCCACAGTATGCTGCATCTACTGGGCTATGACCATATGGTGGACGAGGAACGTATCGTCATGGAACAGAAGCAGGAGAAGGCTCTCCAGCAGTTACAGATTGGCAGAGATTAACGATTTTATTACATGAAAAGGAGATCACATATGAAAAAATATGCAAAACTGATCATCACTCTTGGACTGGCAGGCGGTATCATGCTGGCAGGATGTCAGAAAAATGAAACTGCGGAAGCAGAACCGACAGCTACGCCGGAGCCGACACAGGAAGCAGAGGCAACACCGGAACCGACAGCCATGGCTGCCGAAGAACCGGAACCGACCGAAGATCCGATTCCTGACGGCTATGTGGTAAGTTATCTGACCGGCGAATACGTTCCGGAATCCATCGGAAGAAGACGCCCGGTAGCCGTTATGCTCAACAACTTAAAACCAGCCTGCCCGCAGGCCGGTATCGCTAACGCAGGTGTTGTATACGAAGCGCCGGTAGAGGGCGGTATCACCCGTCTGATGGGTGTATTTGAAGATTACGATAATCTGGAAAAGATCGGTTCTGTACGAAGCTGCCGTGATTACTATATCTTCTATGCATCAGGATTTGACGCGATCTATACGCATTACGGACAGTCTGCTTACGCACTTCCGTTCCTGGAGTTACCGGAAGTAAATAACATCAGCGGACTGGCAGGATACGGGGATCAGGTATTTTACCGTACCACCGACAGAAAATCCCCACACAACGCATATACAAGCTTTGAGGGCATCCAGAAAGGTATCGAGATCAACGGCTACAGCCAGGAATACGATGAAGACTTCCAGCCGGGATATGCATTCTGCGGCGTGGACGATGAAGTGGAACTTCCGGGAGAGACCGAAGTAAACGTTGTAAAACCTGGGTATTTCCTGAACGAGCCATGGTTTGAATACAATCCGGAGGACAAACTGTATTATCGTTTCCAGTATGGCGACAAACAGATCGATGAGCTGACCGGTGAGCAGATTGCTTATAAAAACATTATTCTGCAGTATTCTTCCTGGAGAAAATACGATGAAAACGGTTATCTGAACATCGATGTTGACGAACCGAACGTAGGAAAATACATCGTAAACGGAAAAGCCATTGATATCACCTGGAAAAAACATACCCCATGGGGTGCTACTTTCTACTATGATACCAATGGAAACCAGATCACCATGGATACCGGTAAGACCTGGGTATGTATCATCCAGGATACTTACGCAGACCGTGTAGAGATTCTTGGTTCCGATGACAATTCCGATACTTCTGCCGACACACAGGGCAGTGAGGAACAGGCAGCAGCAGAAGAGGCTGCGGCATCGGATACCGAATATTAGAAAACAGCATAAGCATTTATTTATGAATAAGACAGGAAACATTCGCTGATACTGTAAGAAAAAGGAGTGTTCTATATGCGCCGATTCTCTTACGTACTCATCGTCTGTTCCTGTCTTTTTCTTTTAACTGCCGGATATTATTTCAGCTATCAGCTTGGAAATTCCGATCAGCCAGAGATACAGCCACCCACGACACAGGAGACGGAACAGATTCTACAGCCGTCTTATCTGATTCGCATTGTAGATGGAAAAGTCGTGATCCAGCATTCGGATGGTTCTGTCTATGAGACGACAGAGATTTCTGAGGAAAGTCTGCCGTCTTCCGTCAGGGAAAAGATTCAAAAAGAGTACCGTCTGAATTCCCGTCAGGAGCTTTACAGCTTTCTCGAAAACTACTCCAGTTAAAAAAATACTGGAACTTTCCCATGTAGTGCGGTACAATGTTATAGAATATTGCGATTGCGAAAGCAAGTCCGCATATGTAAGTAATACAGGCAGGAGAGTAAGACGAATGAATACAGCATTTCGTGAAAAACTGAAAGATAAACAACGAATCGTCATCAAAATCGGTTCTTCTTCGCTGACCCATCCGGATACCGGCTATCTGGATCTGATCAAACTGGAGGTTCTGGTCCGTGAGATCAGTGATCTGAGAAATCAGGGAAAAGATGTGATCCTGGTTTCTTCCGGCGCGATCATGGTGGGAAGTAAAACCATGGGTTACGACCGAAAACCGTCGAAAATGGCACAGAAACAGGCTTGTGCGGCCATCGGACAGGCAAAACTCATGATGATCTATCAGAAATTATTTGCAGAATACAATCAGGTTGCCAGTCAGATCCTGATGACCAAACACACGATTCTGAATAATCTGAACCGGTTAAACGCAAAAAATACATTTGAAGAACTCTTACGCATGGGTGCGATCCCCATCGTAAATGAAAATGATACCATATCCACTTACGAGATTGAATTTGGTGATAACGATACCCTGTCCGCAGTGGTTTCCGCTATGGTAGGTGCCGATCTTCTGATCCTTCTTTCGGATATCGATGGATTGTTTACTGACGATCCGCATAAGAATCCGGAAGCCAAATTTATTGATGTGGTGGAAGAACTGGACGAGCATCTGCTGTCCATGGGAAAGGGAAGTACCGGAAGCAATGTGGGAACCGGCGGTATGGCAACCAAACTGACCGCAGCCGAGATTGCAAGTGCTGCCGGAACCGACATGATTATCGCCAACGGTGCAGACTTTCATGTCATCCATAAGATCATGCAGGGACGCGCTTATGGAACCTTATTCCTGTCCCACAAGAAAAATGATTTTTACGTTCTGGATTTTCTGGAACGGATACTGTAAAAGGAGAACAGCAACATGGATCAAAAAGGAATTGACCGTATCAACGAACTTGCCAGAAAGGCAAAAACACAGGAACTGACACCGGAAGAGAAAAAAGAACAGCATAAACTTCGAAAAGAATTTATCGCAAGTGTCCGCATGAATCTCCGTTCTCAGCTGGATAACATCAACATTCAGGAAAAAGACGGAAGTATCACCAATCTGGGAGAAAAATATGGAAACAAAGAAAGTCATTAGAAAAGAGATTTTCCGGCGCAGAAAAGAAGCCGATCCGATCGCTGTCCATAAAAACAGTGAACAGATCTGGCAGAAACTTTTCTCACTTCCTGCTTTTCAGGAAAGCGACTGGATCTATCTGTACATAGACTGTAAAAACGAAGTTATGACAGACGGAATCATCGAAGAAGCGTTCCGTCTCGGAAAAAAAGTGGCAGCTCCAAAGGTTGTCGGAGAGGATATGATCTTTTATCAGATCTCACACCCAGAGGATCTGGAACCGGGATATTTTGGCATCCGCGAACCGAAAACGGATCTTCCGGTTGCAGACGGAGAGGATGGACTGATGGTAATGCCAGGAGTCGCATTCGACGATCGGCGCCACCGGGTAGGATACGGCGGAGGCTTTTATGACCGGTATCTTAGCAAACATACCCGTCATTTTACCGCAGCACTGGCATTTGAATTTCAGATGATGGAAGAAGTTCCGACCGAACCGACCGATCTGCTGCCGGATGTGGTAATCACAGAGAAAACTATTTACCGGTAAGTACTGCCAGACAGGAACTTACAGAAGGGAGAATGCATATGGAATACCTGGATAATATCGGAAAACGGGCGCAGGCCGCAAAACCGGATCTGCAGCATCTCAAAAGTGAAGAAAAAAATCAGATTTTAAGAAAATCTGCCGACGATCTGAAGCTCCATGCTGCCAAGATCCTGGCTGCCAACGAAAAAGATATGGAAAAAGGCCGGACAAACGGCATGTCCCAGGGACTTCTGGACCGTCTTTTATTAACGGAAGATCGTATCGCACAGATCGCAGAAGGTCTGTATCAGATTGCCGCCCTCGATGATCCGATCGGCGAGGTGCTCGGCATGAAACAGCGTCCGAACGGTCTTCGCATCGGTCAGAAGCGAGTACCCCTCGGTGTTGTCGGTATTATCTATGAGGCGCGTCCAAACGTAACTGCCGATGCCTTCGGTCTTTGCTTTAAGACCAGCAATGTCGTGATCTTAAAGGGCGGAAGCGATGCATTTCATTCGATCCAGGCGATCGTAACCTGCATCCGCCGGACACTGTCCGATTCAAATGTGAATCCGGACGCGCTGCTTCTCATCGAAGACACCTCCAGAGAGACCACCGCTGCATTCATGAAGCTGAATCAGTATGTGGATGTTCTGATCCCGAGAGGAGGCGCCGGACTGATCCGCGCCGTCGTGGAAAACAGCACGATCCCGGTCATTGAAACCGGTACCGGCAACTGCCATATCTTTGTCGATGCCACCGCAGACCTTTCAATGGCTGTGGATATCATCATCAACGCCAAGACTCAGAGGGTAGGTGTATGCAACGCCTGTGAGTCCCTTCTGATCCACAGAGACGTAAAAGAGAAACTGCTCCCGGTTCTTGCTGCACGCTTGCAGGAAAAACATGTGGAGATCCGCGGTGATCAGGAAGTCTGTGAACTGGTTCCTGACGCAGTCGCTGCAACCGAAGAAGACTGGGGGAAAGAGTACCTGGACTATGTCATCTCCATGAAGACCGTAGATTCCGTGGAGGAGGCAATCGCCCATATCAACCGCTACAATACCGGTCACTCGGAAGCGATCATCACCGAAAGTTATACCAACGCGCAGAAGTTCCTCGATGAAGTCGACGCAGCCTGCGTATATGTCAACGCATCCACCAGATTCACCGATGGATTTGAATTTGGTTTCGGTGCGGAGATCGGTATCAGCACGCAGAAACTTCACGCAAGAGGTCCGATGGGTCTTCTTGCACTGACCACCACAAAATATATCATCTATGGAAACGGACAGGTTCGTCCGTAAACCATATCCTGAACGGACATCTGTGACAGCGACGAAAAACGGTAAAACAGATGTCCGTTTTTCTAAAACATACATTTCTTCCCAGTATCCTCATATATCCGTTTTTGTTTAGTAAAAAAGTAAAACTCATAGAATTTTTCAATCTTTCAATTAAAAAAATGCATGGCGCATTTAGTAAAACCATGTTTTTTTCCAGATTCTACTTCTTTTTGTGCATATTTCATAAAAATTCAATGGTAAATTTTGATAAAAATTCTGGACCAGTGATAACACGGATGCCTGCGACCGCCTGACCATTCAGGATACATATTCTTATATTTACCCGATCAAGGCGATGCGTGCATGGGTAACCGATTGTGAAGAAGACTGCCGTTCAAATTTGTTTTTGAACGGCAGTCTTTTTACACATTTTTCTTCTCTGGTTCTAAAATACGATCTGCCTCATATATACATAAAAGGGGGAATATTTCCCATCAATCTTATGACACAGGGAGGTTTGTATGATTACGTTAAATCAATCCTATACTTATGAAGAACTCCTCCGCAATCTGCAGGAATCCGGTGCACAGTATCCAGATTTCACGGTATACAAAGAAGTGGGGGAGAGCCATGACGAACGATCGATTCCGATGCTTCGTGTCGGACTTGGACTGGACGCGCTGATTCTGACGGCAGGTATCCATGGAAAAGAATCCATCAATCCGGTGCTTCTGACTAGGATGGCGCAGGAATACAGTCAGGCTTATCAGGATAACTTGAATATGAGAAATTATCCGGTACGGGAATTGCTCGACCACTGTTCGATCTGTTTTCTTCCCATCGTCAACCCGGACGGTTATGTGATCGCCACCGAGAGTTTCAACGCGATCCGCAATCCCATTCTCCGACAGGCATGCAAAATGCGCGGCGTGGACTGGCCCTACTGGAAATACAACGCAAGAACGGTCGATATCAACCGGAATTTTCCATGCAAATCCTACATTCAGCAGCAGTTCGGCGAGTATCCCGCCAGTGAACAGGAAACCAAGGCACTGATCTGTGTCTTTGAACAGTGTGATACGATCGGCTATCTCGATTTTCATTCCAGAGGACGCATCATCTACTATTATCGGCAGGCGATGCCATTTTCCTATAACCAGCGCAATCACAAGCTGGCGCGGTATATGCAGAAATTATCGAATTACTCTCTCGGAAAACAGGAGGAAGAGTATCTCTCCCGTTTAAACGGCGGAAGTCCTGTGAATTATTATTCTGAACTGCTGCACAGACCGGCGATCACCGTAGAGACGGTAGAAGAGAACGCTGATTTTCCACTCAATCCGTCCTGCCAGGAACGGACTTATGAAGAAATCCGCATGCTGCCGCTTGAGATCATTGCACAATCCGTCGGAAATTCTGAACCGTTGAAAAATCCACAGAAAATCAGATAATAATCCCTTTACATGCGGTGAATGAAATTCTATACTGAGTATATGAAAATATCAGGCTTTCTGGTACAGAAGCAGCCGGTATCAAAATCTTTGTATATACGGGGGAATCTCACATATGGATAAAAAAGTAATACTGATCTCCATCGATGGACTCAGACCGGATGCCGTGGAAACCTGCGGTCATTCTTTTGTAAACACACTGAAAGAAAACGGATGCTATTCCCTGGATGCAAGTTCTGTTGTGCCACCGGTTACCCTGCCGGCGCATACCTCGATCTTTTACAGCGTACCGCCCATCCGCCACGGGATTATCACCAACGACTACATGCCGCCGGTACGACCGATCCGCGGACTGGCAGAACAGCTGGAGCGTGCTGACAAAACCTGTGCCGCTTTCTATGGCTGGGAACCGATGCGCCATGTATGGACATCTGGAAATATGAAATATTCTTTTTTCGTCAATGAATACGAAGAGGATAATTCGGATCTACTGCTCACGCAGGAAGCCCTTTCCCTGATTGCCCGGAAAGAGCCGGATTTTGTGTATCTGTATCTGGTGGAAACAGACGACAAAGGCGGTCACGACCACGGCTGGATGACACCGGAATATATGCACCAGGTAAACAATGCATTTTCCTGCGTCCAGCAGGTCTACGAAGCCGTCCATGATCGATACACCATCGTGATCACCGCTGACCACGGCGGTCACGACCGAGGACACGGCGAAAACATCCCGGAAGATATGACGATCCCAATGTTCTTTGTAGGAAAAGAATTCCCTAAGGGCGTGCAGCTGCATGGACTTACCCTGCTTGACCTTGCACCGACGATTGCAGATCTTATGAAGATCTCGAAGTCGAGAGAGTGGGAAGGAACATCGGTATTGGAAAAATTAGCTTGATCTATACCCTGAGGATTCTGTTTCGGATTCTCAGGGTATTCTTTTCTGTTTCATTTTCTCAATCTGTGGTATAATAAATATTATATTTTATCGCAACAGAAAGGACGAAAACATCATGTCAGACACCAAACAGATCTTATCCCCTTATTTTAAAAGCATCGTTGATCAGGACCGACTTTCTATTGTAATCTGTGATCTGGAACATACAATTATTTATATGAATCCTGCTGCCATCAAAGATTATCATAAGTATGGCGGGGCAGCGCTGATCGGGAAAAGCCTCTTAAACTGTCACAACGCGGATTCGAATACGAAGATTCATCAGATCATCAACTGGTTTGCAGCGGATTCATCGCACAATATCGTTTATACTTCACATAACGAAAAGAAATTAAAAGATGTTTATGTGATTGCTTTACGGGATGAGGACGGAACACTGATCGGCTATTATGAGAAACACGAATATCGGACACCCGAAACAATGAAGACTTATGATCTCTGGTAACTCCAGGAGATTGTGTCGATAACTATCAAACTATATTTGTAAAGGAGAACATATATTATGAACGTAGAAGTAAAAAGAGATGGATTAACCTTACGTGGAGAACTGGTAGTGCCGGAAAAAGATAGTTACGACATTGCTATTCTCATGCACGGATTTACCGGAAACCGCAACGGAGAATTACTGACGGCTCTTGCCGATGCTCTGCTAGAAAAAGGGGTTGCTTCTGTCCGGTTTGATTTTAACGGACATGGAGACAGCGACGGAAAGCTGGAAGATATGACCGTGTTAAATGAGATTGCAGATGCAAAAGTAATTCTTGATCATGTCAGATCTCTGGAGCATGTCCGTAACATCTTCCTGTTCGGTCATTCCCAGGGCGGTGTGGTTGCAAGTATGATCGCCGGATACTATCCGGAAGTTTTCAAAAAGGTAATCCTGTCTGCCCCGGCTGCTACCTTAAAAGATGATGCCATCAAAGGAGAGTGCCAGGGAACCACTTACGATCCTGTACAGATCCCGGATAAAATCCATGTACACGAACACACCATCGGTGGTTTTTACTTCCGTATCGCACAGAGACTGCCAATCTATGAGATTGCTTCCCACTACACCGGAGAAGTTCTGTTGCTGCATGGTGACAGCGATCCAGTTGTAAATAAGATTGCTTCGGAACGCTACCATGACGTCTATAAAAACAGTAAACTGCACATCGTAAAAGGAGCCGATCACGGATTTGGTCCAAGCATGCAGCCGGAAGCAACGCAGGCAGCTGTTGATTTTTTCTGCAAAGAAGACTAAAATGATCAATCATCTTGCTTTTGATATCTTATAAAAACGCTGGGAGAACAGATACTATGACAACAAGAGAAGAAGCACTGGCTTACGGTCTGTCGTTTGACAATGTTTACGAAGAAAAACCGTTTCACGATCCCAACTGGCAGCTTGTCCGGGTTCGTGGAAGTAAAAAAGCATTTCTCTGGATCTATGAGCGCAACGGTTTTATCAATCTGAACGTGAAGGTTGCGCCTGAATGGCGGGATTTCTGGCGCTCTGCCTATGATTCGGTAACTGCCGGCTATCATCTGAACAAGGAACACTGGAACACGATTATTCTAGACGGAACGATCCCAGAAAAGGAGATCCGCCGGATGATCGCCGAAAGTTATGATCTGGTCACAGACAGTCCAACCAAACGGATCTACGAAGCAGTAAAACAGATTCCGAAAGGTCATGTGGCGACCTATGGTCAGATCGCAGCCATGGCTGGTGAGCCGAAGATGGCAAGAGCGGTAGGAAATGCGCTGCACAAGAATCCGGATCCGGAACACATTCCCTGTTTTCGCGTCGTCAACGCAAAAGGTGAACTCGCCGGAGCCTTCGCCTTCGGCGGCGAGCAGGTACAGGCACGGCTTCTGGAAGAAGATGGGGTGGAAGTGGTTGACGGGAAGGTCGATCTGGATAAGTATGGGATGCAAACAATAATATAAAATATTTGTTATTAAACAAAAAGAAAACTGGCAGCTCGGATCATAGGCAATTCCGGCTTCTGTTGTATTGCCGACGATAAACCGGAGCTCCGGGTTGGAAGCGCAGGCAAGCACTGCATCAAATTCTTTCCGCGGATTCAGGCAGCGGCTGATACAGGAGATCACCCGTTTTTTATTGATCTTCTGTCCATCCATCCTGAAAACCTCTCAGGAATAACGTATACAGTCCTCCCTGTTCATTGATAATATCGGCAAGAGGTGATCCCTGTGGCTGGCAGACAACGACTTTGGAATTGAATCCTGCCATCTCATGCTCATGTTTTCGTCCTTTCTAATCTGATAATTCCAGGAAATCTTCCTGGGATTACTTTTATAAATGGTTTTCTATCCGTCCTGCGTTTATATTCATCAACGCCTATTCTATGCATCTAAAGCAATGAATAAAGAGATCGTTAAAGGAATCTCTTATAATAACGCAGTGAAATATTTCGGATTTGATGTGCAGTGACTTGCAGCATTTGCCTTGGATGCATGCTCAGAATTATCTGGCGATTCCGGACGAATTCTCCGTAACCGGGTACAACAATTCTATTATGGCAGTCAGCTGCGAACCGGAACTTACCTCCGTGGACAACAAGCTGGAACTGCTGTGTCAGACGACCGTGCAGCATATGATCGCACTTCTCGAAAAACAGGAGGAAGTGGAACAGCAGATTCTTGTTCCCTGCGAGATCGTAAGACGGTGTACCACGGATTTCTGAAATTCTGATCCTTTTGTGTACTTAGTAACACACTTGCTTTGCAATTCATTTGACGGCAGTGCAATTATCCGATATACTAAACAAAGATATGCAAAAGGAGAGTATTGGGAATGGCGAAGTTATATTTTCGATATGGAGCCATGGGAAGTTCCAAGACGGCGAACGCCCTGATGGTTGCCTATAATTACAAAGAACGTGGAAAACGTGCATTGCTTGCAAAACCGAAGCTGGATACCCGGGAGATCGGTGTGATGCACAGCCGGATCGGACTGGAAGAGCCGTGTATCTATGTGGAAGATCTGGTTGAGATGTCAACGGAAGATCTGGAAGCGTATGACTGTATCATCGTGGATGAAGCGCAGTTCTGTAAAAAAAGTGATATTGAATTTTTCACACATCTGGTCGATGACCTGGAGATTCCGGTGATCTGTTACGGGCTTCGGACGGATTTTCAGATGCATCTTTTCGAGGGCAGCATGTGGCTGCTTGCCTGGGCGGACAAGATCGAAGAATTAAAGACTGTCTGCTGGTGCGGAAGCGGTGCACGGTGCAACGCCCGCATCGACAGCAACGGAAAGATGGTCCACGCTGGAAAACAGGTGGAAGTAGGAGCAAACGAGCGGTATATCGCTCTGTGCCGCAAACACCACGTAGAAGGAAAAACCGGACTGGAAAAGAATGAATAAAATATTAGTACACGAATAAACCCGAAGCAGAATGTCTGGAATCAGATGTTCTGCTTTTTAATTTACGCGAGCAACGAGTCAAAGTCCATGCTTGCACGAGACCTTGACGACTGCCGCGATAATCAAAATTGATCCACTGGATCAATTATTGATATGCAATGCAACGAGTAAAATTCGCGAAGCGTATTTTATCTCGTTTTTTCTAATAATTATTATAATAGTTATAATAATTATTAGAAAATATGTGGAGGTGACACTTTGAAGGATACCGCGCAACTTCGTGTTGAAAACAAGAAAAAGATCCGAACCGTCATGCGGGAGGGAAAAGAATTCACCAAACAGGAACTTGCCAGACACACCGGTCTCTCTACGGCAACCTGCAATACGCTGATCAATGAGATGGCAGCCGACGGGGAAGTGACCGGTCACAAATTACAGCTCGGTGAAGTCGGAAGAAGTTCACTGGCATATCAGTTGAACGAATCCTATGAATTTACCCTGTGTGTGTGGTTTGAAATGATGGATGAATCACGGATTTTATATCTATATCTTCTGAACGCGCTTGGCAACATCGCTGAGAAAAGACAGGCAAGTTTCTCTTTTCTGGATGAAACATGCCTGATAAACGAAATCGAACAGATGATGCAAAAGCAGAAGCGGATCAGGGCAATTATGATCGGAACTCCGAGCCTTTTAAAAGAGGGCAAAATCTCTCACTGTGATATTCCGGAACTCGACGGCTGCGATCTCGTGGGAAAATTACAGAGTCGTTTTTCTGTTATGGTTCACATGGAAAACGATATGCACTATCGTGTTTACGGCTATTACAAGAAAAACTGCCAGCCGGATCAGATCCCCGTTTTTGTTTATTAAAAAAATTTGTTAATAAAAAAGTACAATTTTTTTAAAATAGTATATTTTTGAATTGTTGTGTGTTATAATAATTTGCTCAGTGCTATTTAATCCCACAAAATAAAATGTCGTAACATGCAAAAAAAGTGGCTGAAATCACTTCAAAAAGATCCTGAAAATGGTCCAAAAACTTGCATTTTTTCGCAATTTAATGTGGTAAAGTAGTCTGTTAAATGTAGCTTGAAATGTTTATAAAATTACAACAAAAGGTGAAATTATGAGGAAATTAGCTTTAAGTGATGAAATTTTATTATCAATAAGTAGTCCTGCACGCTATATCGGTAACGAGATCAACGCAGTGATGAAAGACAAATCGGAAGTTGCGGTCCGGTTTGCCATGTGTTTCCCGGATGTTTATGAAATACATATTTGAGCCATTGTCAAACAACTATATATTGTAGTAAAATGATCTACAAACACCATATATAGTAATCATGAAACGTAGTAACACATAATAACACACAATTTTTCATGTCGTAAAATGTAAAATGTCGTAAATTTATTAAATTTTGAGCCGTATTGATATGACAAAATAGTTAATTTTATTATTATGAAAAGTCAAAATTGTATAAATTTCTTATACACAATTTTTAAGCACATCTAAAAATTTCTCATAAGTTTTATAATTTTATACTGGAATATCCACCCTAGTTATGATAGTATTTAAAAGAACATACATTCGATTGATATTTTCTTATTTCAAGGTGGTAGATAACAATGAACACAGAAGAAAAATTAAAAATGATCCAGAACGTATTAGAGCAACCAGATCCTTCTATAGGTCTGTATACAGAATTATTGCTTTCAATGGGAGATATGAAACTTAATTATAGAGACTATATGATCACAGAACCGATCAATTGTTCTGAAGAGTTAAAACGGGTTTTCAATGCCGATTATGATTTATGTGCAGCATTGTTGACTATGATACTGAGAGAGGATCATTTTTCAAGCGGATCCTTTAAACAAAGATTTGCTGCCGGGCAAGTACTACCGATACTAAATCGAATGAGGGATTTGCTGTGTATGAAATAAGTAAAAGAAAAATTATGGTAATCTGTAAAATAAGTTAAAAATCACATGACAAAACCTACCATAAACATAAAAGATATTAAACGGATATACTAACTAATTTACAAGAATACAGCATGATTGGTGCAATTTCTAGTATTGTGTTAGTGATATTAAAATATAATGGAAAACAGGAATGGAAAGTATACCCATGTATCATATATATAGGAGCGATAATTGAAAAAACAAAATATATACAGGTCTAGTGGAGTTAAATATTATTGACGCACATAACAAACGAAACACAATATAAAATTTTTCAAAAATTGTTGCTAAAAACCTGTTTATTAAGTATACTATAAATAGGAGAGCAGGCGACATCCTGCTGGTGTGGCTGGCACCTTAAATCCGATAGTGAATCCGGGTGTTTAGACCGGAGGGTTGGCAGGCAACGATAAAACCTGATAGCGATTCCAGACATATGAGCTGGAGGGTTGGCGGACAACGATAAAATCAGTCAAAAAGGGAGACGCATAGCACTGCGGTGTTGTAGTCTCCCTTTAAATTTTATATAAAAGAATTGGAATACATAAGATGGGAAAACGGTACACAAAAAAAGAGGCAGTTTCGATAGTAATATCTGCGGCAAGAATGTATAAAAAAAATTTCGTTGGAAAACGGTTACTTTTTGTAGTTACGGATAAACATAAGAAGGTTTCATCGCTAGAAGTTGGATTTGATGCCAGTAACTTCCATCATCTGACAGGTCTAAAACTCACCAATACTGCATGGTCACATCTTGATTTTTATAATTTTTGTATTGATGGCCGATTGAAAGAATCTGATATTGACTTCGCAGGTAAAGGAACAACACATCAGAAACTTGCGGTTTTGCCGTTTGCATTTAAAAACGCTAATTTGTCTGCAAGTATGCTTGGAAATTATAATAATTCACATCCATTACTTTATACAGAGAAACTCGTCGGAGGCGTGAAATGGGCGCTTGGATTTCGGGACGTTACCGGAACTGGCGATTATGTTCCAGATACATTGCTTGAAGGTGATATCCGCAATAATATAAAAGACACTTACAGGATTATTGCCACCTATGTAAAAGACATTGATGAGGAAGTCTACAGTCAGATGATTTACCAGGCAAAAAAGATAGACTATGATAAGCTTAAATATCCAGATGACTGGGACAGATTACCACGGTTAGAAACAGAGAATACATAGGACTTTAAAACTTATAAACGTAATTACGGATAAGTAAGTTGAATTCCATTTGGAAATAAGCATGAAACTGTTGCTGGGAAATCGTATGGAATAACATTCGGTAAAAGAATGAATACAAAATTATTGCAGAGGATAAATTCATGATTATAAAATCGGGCTATTGGAATTATTACATGTCTTTTAGAATCAAAGATAATAAAAAACTCTTTCGGGACATTATAGCGAAAAAATATAATAATTCGATCATCGGAGTAGCACTGGAAAAAGAGCTATTACAAAACACTACTATAATTCCGGAATATCTGAAACAACGTGAGAGAGGTGTAAAACCGTATCTGAAGCAGAAAAAGATCGATAGATGGAGCATATCAACGGAACAGGAAAAATACAGGAATAATGAACTTCCGGAATGTTATTTTGATTTTGTGAATGAAGGTGACGGATATGCCGACAAACTAAGGAAAGCATATGAGGCTGAATTGGCAGAGATCCGTGAATGCAATAAAGCGGTTATCAATATGACACATGAAAATAGCAAGGATTGCTGGCTGATATTGGCTATGGTGCCGCTAAAGATTGAAATACATCCTTTTACATACGAATTTTGCCCGGTTCATATGTATTTGTTTGAAAATGGTCACGCAGTAATTAAAACAAGTATCCCATTGGAAGATATCGATGCGGGACCACTAGCGACATATCCGATGCAAACCTGGTTTGGGGATGTAAAAGTATGGGAGGCAGCTATTAAGCAGGGTGGTCGCCAGGAATATAAGATTGTTCAGGAGCAGGGGAACGAAGAAAATATTTCATTTATTACTCATCTGCTACAGGAGTATGTATACCGACTGTTTGAGAATAATCTGCTGGATGCAAAACGCTTCTGCAGTTTTGAAACACTTGTTATTGCTGAGACAGAAAAAAAACAGATCTGGGAGATTTCTGGGAAAGGATCTGCTGCGGAGAAAGAAGCCTTGTATCATCTTGCAAATCCGGAAGAATTTGCATCTGTGTTCAGTATGGAGCGATGGCATGCGTTTTGGGAGAAAGCACATAAGCATTTTGTAGGAATTGATTTTATTAAAGGACAGCATTGTAGATTAATTATTACTACAGATGCAGCAAGAATGCAAAAAAGACATCGTGGACGAGAGATTGGCGAACTGGGCTCTTATCTGAATGTATCGGTACAACGTACCTTTGATTTTTATCTGGTGCTGGCCTTGTGTCAGAAAGATGGGGAAATGTATCTTGCAAAAGCGTCACAGGATAATATTCACGAAGTAGAAAAACAACTGGCATTGTATAACAGCAACTGCAATTTCTTTGAAACATTTCTGGATACGATTCCATATGATGCCAGAAGGTTTTACTCTATGATATATGAAATGAATGATAATTCATTTGTAAATGTCAAGACAAGAATAGAGCGGATAAAGCAAATGGAAGACTACCAAAGAAACAATTTTTTGCAGAAACGAGCGTTGATTGTGGAACTTGTAGCATTGATTGGGACTATACTATTCGGTTTACCGACATTGAAAGATACTCTTACGATACTAAGAGAGTGTTTCTTGCCCGCAGGCGACTTGATTCGAGGAAATGTAGTGCAGCTGTGTGCAGTAAGTATCTGGGTGCTGCTAATTGGACTGATTAATAGCTATTTGTACAAATCTTACAAAGAATATGAAAAGAAAAAGTTATGACAACGAGTATATCCATTGAGGTGTAGTGATACGTATTTGTGAAAGCAAGATTGAAAAAGTCTGCAAATAAAATTTTTCTATTAATAAAGCAAAAGCGAAAAGTTCATTTACCGAACTTCTCGCTTTTGCTTTTATATACCTTCTGTAAATTTGTAGATTAAAACAAATGATAAATTGAAGTAATAAAAATCCGTCCGCATGCAAACCTACGACCTCCTTCAGAATCCACTATAATTTACCTGAAAGAAAATCAGACATAAAAAAAAGAATCTGCTGTTTCTTAAAAATGGATAAACTGAAGCAATTATGGAAAATGTCATACAGGAATCGTCCATATTAGAAATGACCTTAGAATAAAATATGACCTTGTTTGTGGATCAACCTTTCCCACAGAATTCCCTTTTACACAACGAGAATATTTCGTTTTACAGGTTATTCTGTATGCGGCAGGAGAGTGGTAAACTCCTTCGCATATATTCAGTTAAGAGGCGGTTAAATGCGAATTTATCCGCCTCTTGATGCTTTAAGCGATTCTGTTTTTCAGAAATTCCGATTTTCTTTCAAAAATTATCGTATTTGGAGGAAAAAATCATGAGTCAAAATGAATCCTATCATGTCAATGAATCTTTAAGAAATGATCTGCGTTTGAGAAAAATTCTTGAGGAGCTTCCGGAATTTGCAAGCAGATATTTTTACGCAAATGAATTTTCACTAAGTGCGCGAACCAGGGTTGCTTACGCGTATGACCTTCGTACTTTTTTCCGATATATCATAACAAAAAATCCATCGCTACAGTACATGCAGGTACGCGATATTACAATTGCGCATTTAGAGCAGCTTTCGGTACATGATATTGAATCTTATCTGTCCTATCTAAAATGCTATCATCCAGACGAACAAGAACACCGGACGATTCATAATACACCGACGGGGATTGCGCGGAAATTGTCCTGCCTGAGAAGTTTTTTCGATTATTATACAGGAATTGATGAAATGAAAAGAAATCCTGCAGCCCGGATTTCGACACCGAAGATTCATACAAAAGAAATCATACAATTAGATCCGGACGAGGTAGAGATTCTTCTAAGTGGGATCGAGAATGGATCTGATAAGATATCAAAACACCAGAAAAAATATCTGGATAAAACCAGGCTTCGGGATCTGGCAATTACTACTCTTCTACTGGGAACCGGGATTCGGATCTCGGAATGTGTTGGTCTTGACATTCAGGATGTGAATTTTAAAGATAATTCTATTAAAATAACACGAAAAGGTGGAAACGAACAGATCGTATTTTTTAACAATGAAGTGCAGTATGTTCTGGAGGACTATTTGCATGAGCAGCGATTGAACCTGATACCGGAAAAGGGATCGGAAGATGCTTTATTTCTTTCCCTGAAGAATAACCGGATCAGTGTGGATGCCATTGAAAAAATGATTGTAAAATATGCAAGGATGTATGTACCCCACAAAAGGATAACGCCCCATAAGCTGCGTTCCACATTTGGAACCCAATTGTATCAGGAAACAGGCGATCTGTATTTGGTTGCTGAAACATTGGGACACTCCTCCGTAGATACATCAAAAAAATATGCTTCTATGAAAGAACGCAAACGACTGGTTGCACAAACCATACAGCTGCGTGCACAAAATAGAGAATCTTAAGAAAACGAACCGGATATGCCGTGCAAATGATTATGCAGGCAGATCCGGTTCGTTTTCTATTACAGAATATAAAAATAACTTCAAGAGGCGGAGAAATATTGAGTTTGTTGCAAAAAGAAAATACATCTTTGCTCTGACAGTTTTTCCTGTTTCCCATAATCCATCGCCTATATTCATAGTGAATTGTTAAGGATCACTTAACACATTGAGACGGATCCTACCGTCAATATTCCAAAATAAGGAGGACACAGGATGAAAAAACAGGAAAAATTCATTTCTAAGGAGGAAAAGAAAAAAACAGGAAAGTTAAAGCGGGCAATCGCTGTGGGCGCTACTACTCTGGCCGCCGTAGGATTATGTCTGAATCAGACCGGTGCCCTGGCCTATCTCACAGATTATGCTCATGTGACAAACAAATTTACAGAAGGAAAAGTCAGCATTACACCTTCGGAACCAAACTGGACACATGATCCGGAAGACCCGGGAGATAAAGAACAGGTCACTCCGGGAGATATCTTCAACAAAGATCCGCAAATCACAGCGGATGAAGACAGTATTTCCCCGGCCTTTGTCTATATGCAGGTGAAGATACCATACGGAAAAGTAACAAAGGTAAATGATGATGGCACACTGTTTGATAAAGACACCAATGGCAAACGTACAACGGCTCATCATATGTTGATCACCTATGGGGAAGGAGAGCCGACAAAGGATGCACAGGATGAATTTCTGGTTGGTGATGCATCACTTGTCAAATTCGATCCGGCCTCTGAAGGACTGGATACTTCCCTGGCACCTAACGGTCATAGCCTGACCAATAATATCAATGATACAAAAGATGGATGGACATTGCTGCAGGTTGAAAAAACAGGTTTGGCTGCCGGTGATGATGACGCTAACGGAGTGATCAAAGGATATCTGGTATTTACATATGCATACAACAGCATGCTCGCCAATACAGATTCCATCAATACCAAATATGCAGATCTGGTAGGTGAAACCATTCAGAAAAAAACAACACCATTATTTGAAAAGATCCGGATGATCAATGTTGTGGAAGGCCAGCTGGATCTGGTATCTTATCAGATGCCGATCAAGGTATTTGCCATCCAGGCAGCACATACTGGTACTGGCGGTGATGAAGATTCCAACACTCTGGGAAATAATGGAAATGGTGTTCCAACATCCACCGCAGATGTGATCACGCAGGCGAAAGCGGCATATGAAACATATTCCAATCAGAATGTTGATAATGGTACTGCTACTACGTTAGTATCTAACTTTGAAACAAACTGATGCAATCAGTAAAATAGCGATAAATAAACCGGAGTGGGGTATCTGCTCCGGTTTTTTGGCAGAAAGGAGATATTTGATGAAAAAAATATGGAGAAAGTCTCTTAGTATTCTCTTGCTTATGATAACAGTTTTTACAGGGATTCCTGTAGCTGCTTCAGAACAAATACTGGAAAACGATCAGGAACAGATCATGCCAGCATCACCTGCAGATGATGCAGAACCATTATGTACCCTGATACAGGAAGATTCAAAAGGCGATGACGGAATAGCCATGACATCGCTAGATAATTCGAGCAACCTTAGAATCTTAAATCAGCGCTATGATGTATATTGGAATGGAAATGTACTTAATTCTCCATCGAAAACACTGAATCTGGCGATGGGATTAAAATGGATCGACAATGACGGATCAAATCCGGATGCAAACGGGAAATGGAGAATGGTATATTGCCTGGAGTGGCAGAAAAGTTCCCCTTCCGATAATCTGTTATTTAATAATAAATGGACGAACCGTAAGGTACATTATGCACTTTACTATGGCTGCATGTACTGGGGAGAAACCTGCCGTTATCCTGGATATTCAGCAAATACCGGTGACTGGCGGGATGACTATGTGGTTACACAGACAGCAATCCATATTTTGAATGGGGAGTTCAGTCTGGCAACAGCCAAAGCTGCGATCAATCATGCGGATCCGGAAGCCGCATTAGCGAAAAACAGTGGCTTATCTGTACTACTGAAAGGGGTAAAATCTCCTTCAGCAGCAACAAAAAACAAGGTCATTACTGCAATTGAACATATTGTCAACGGAGCAAACAACAGCACCAATTATACCGGTTGGGACAGCGACGGATGGTTTAAGCTGAGTAACAGTACAACAACCTATGATGTCAGTGGTTATAAAGATACATGGAGTAAGAGTACCGATGGAAATTATTATTCCGGTGGAGCTTTCCATATTACCTTTAACAGTTATTACGGATATGATATGCGTGATCAAATAGATACCGTTGATATTTCGGCTCCTGCTGGCGTGAAAGTCCACAAAAAAGACAATAAAACATATTCGGATTTTGATGTCTATATTTCAGAAAAGCAGTATAATGACTGGTCTGTAACAGGGAAAGATATCCCGATTACTGTGAAGACTTCCTTGCGGGCCTGGTGGGGATGCGCTATGTATGAGTCAAAAGATACCAGTTTGCAGCCGATTGGTTTTATTACATGGACTGGTACGGGAGGTACATACTCCGTAAGCAAAACAATTACGCTGCATATCCCCAAAGATCCAACGAAAAGTTCAAAACCGGTCAGCGTAGAAGTAATAAAAAAGGATTCTTTAACGGGTGAAGCTTTAGCAGGATGTGATTTTACTGTTTACGAGTATCAGCCGAGTACCGGTAATTATGTAGCAAAAGGCAAGCTTGGCTGGGATACTACAAATAAAAAATACAGCAGTGATGCAAATGCATCTCTGAAAGAAGCATTAAAAACAAACTTTCAGGAAAACGGGAATCAGGGAAAATTCAAAATAGTGGAAACATCCGTTCCGGCTGGTTATACATCTGCCTCGGCCTGGTCACAAGTGTTTAGTGTATCCGCAACAGATACCAGTTCCATGGCAAAATTTTCATATAATGTAACAAATGATCCGACAAGAATTCTTATTAAAAAAGTAGATGAAGAGGGAAAAGCGATCACAGGTGCACACCTGGAAATTTATGATTCGGATAATAAAAAGGTGGCAGAATTTGATTCTTCAGCAGATGGCAATGAAATAGACAGGCTGGTTGTTGGAAAAACATATATACTAAAGGAAACCTCTGTGCCTCCGGGATATGTAAAAGCAGATAATGTTTCATTCCTTGTCCAGGATACAAAGGAAATTCAAACCGTTACCATGACTGACAAATGGACAAAAACGGAATTTGCTAAGATCTCCCTGGCGGATAAAAAAACAGTTGTTCCCGGAGCCTCTTTGGAGTTGCGTAAGGCAAAAGATATTTCGGATAGTGTTGTTACAACGATTACCGGGAAGAAAGTACAATGGATATCAGGCGAAGATCCGGAAGTCTTTTATGGCATTCAACCAGGTGTTTACTGGCTGGTTGAGACAAAAAGTCCTTCTGGGTATGCTCTTTCCGAACCGGTTCAGGTAACAATAGAAGAAAGTCTTACCAATACAGCGGCTATGTATGATCTTCCGTATACAGATTTAACCGTTATTAAAAAAATCCGTGCAGATCATATTAATTTTGCAAATGGAAATCCGATATTTTTGATTACGGTAAAAGGAAATGATCTTCTTGGGAATCGTCACGCATATAGCGAATTTTATGAGTTTACAAAAGAGTATGTGCAGCAGCATACAGAAAGTGACGGATATGTGTCAGTAAAATATACCTGGAAGGGAATTCCGGCAGGTAATGCTTATGAAGTTACGGAAAATGATGTGAACCGATATTATCTGTCGCAGGTAACATCCGCAGATGAGAATGTATCTATTGAGCGGTTGCAGGAATCTGCATATGGGGTGCGGCCAGAAGATACCTTTCGAGTAATCGCGGACTTACAGAGCAGGCTCACTGGGACAACGATCACATTTGAAAATGAAAAATATACATGGGGCGATTGGAGCCATAATGCAATTGTTAAAAATACGATTCAGATAATCCAGTCGAGATAAGTGAAGGGGCAGTTATTTTACGAATTGATTCGTAAGGTAGCTGCCTTTCATAATAGAAATTTATTTTCTCAAAAACGAACCCGGTTCGCGTTATCAAAGAAAGACTAACCTTTTTCATATCTGTGTCCGCCCATATTTTTTATGATAACTGTTTCAGTATATGGAGAAAAAGTAAAGGGGGAAGAAAATGACAAATGTAAAAGATCGATACGAGTTTATCGAAGAGATGTTTGAAAAACTTGGTCGGATATCTGTAGAGCAGATTGTAGGGCGGTATACGAAGTTGATTTCTAGAGGACGACACTGGATGGGGCTATGTCCTTTTCATCGAGATACAAAACTCGGTTCCTTTATCGTAACACCGGATAAGGGCATGTGGAAATGCTTTTCATGTGGAGATGAGTACGCTGGGAACGGAGTAAAATTTGTATCTTTGTACAAAAATATAACATATCTCGAAGCTGCTTTTGAGGTTGCATATGAATTTGGACTTATAACGTATGATGAGTATCGCAGGTACTATCGTAGAAAATATGATGAACGATATGTAAAGAAAATAGAAAGCAGATATTCTCAAAGTCAAAAGGAAAAAGTGGTCCGAAAAAAAGTGAGTCCTGTGATTATACATAACGTATATCAGTGTATGAAAGACTGCTGTTCCTTAAGCGATCACCACAGACTCAGTTTGATACGGGAACGTAAGATATCTCTGGCACGAATTGAGCAGGATTATTTTACCTGTCCTACAAACTGGAGGCAGAAAGATGCAATTATTACCAGAATCAAAGAAAAATATCCGGATTATACAGAGGAGATACTGATGGATATACCAGGATTTTTCTATGATAAAAAGCGTGGGAAACTTAGTTTCACAGGGTATAAAGGCCTGGGGATATTGATTCGGAATTCGGATAGCAGAATTGTGGCTATCCAGATCAGAAAAGATACGATTCAGGAAGGAGATTCCCGGTACATCTGGTTTTCCTCTACATTTGCCACTTACAATCCAGACGAATATAACGGTGGTAATGGATGTGGCAGTCCCAAAGATGTATGTTATCCTTCGATGATAAAGAAACATACCTTATGCATCACAGAAGGACGCTTTAAATCAGAGAAATTAACAGAATCCGGTAATATCAGCATTTCGGTTCAGGGAGTTACCTCGTGGCATGGGATTGAAGATACGATCCGGCATATGAAAGGAATTCATAATGTTTTTATATTTTTCGATGCTGACATTCTGGGAAAGCATGTTCTTTTTATGCAGAGCGAAAAAATGATCCGGAAGATACAAGATGAATTTCCGGGATTGTATATCCGATATGCGTTTTGGTCAAAACAAAATGGCAAGGGCATTGATGACTGCATTATTGCCGGTAATATAAGCAAAGTGAAATATTATGAGGCGAAAAGAGCTGCCAAAATATGCAACGATGCATATACACATGCACTTGCTGAGTACCATGTAGCGAATTTGAGGGAACTAGAGCAGGAAAGAGCAAAAGAATTTGAGGACTATCTTCAGATTCTGACGGAATCCATGCTTGGATTGTAAAGGAGAGGGAAGAAATGAAATTTGAAAAAGATATGAAAGAATGGAATATGTTCGGCGAATTATACACCCTGCTGAAAAAGTGTACGATGGAGCATATGAACCAAAAGCAATTATGGGCGTTATGTGTGGAATTTGGACAAAAATACAGTGACGAAGGAGATTTTGATTCTTTATCGTATCAGTTGGCATGTAATTTGTATTCATACAGTTTATTAGACAACCGAACCAGTCCATTTACTTTTGGGAATGATTCGGAAGAAAAGAAAATGTTCACGGCATTCTATAAGATTTGCCAGAAATATTGGACTCGGCAGGCAGAAACAGAAGAAATCTATTGGAACAACTGTATTAAAGAATTAAATGAATTTGAAAATTGTTTTTCCACAATAAAAGGAGAACCATTTACACTTTCACAGGCGTGGGCCATAACCATGATTGAATATTGGAATAAGAAAAACTAACACTTTTGCGCATACATCGTCTGGTGTATGCGTTTTTCCATATTTGCAAGTAAAAGAAGAAAGGAATCAGATGAAAATGAAAGCAAAGAAAAAGATCTGCGTTATTTTGGCAACAGTGATTTTATTTTTATGGGGGATTATCTATGTCACCCGATTTGAGGTGAAAGAGGGCTTGTGTGCGGAAGCAGGAACGAATATAGAATACATATTAAACGAGCACAATTTGCATGATTATATCGAGGTAAGCAGGATCTTTGACAACCAGTTGATTATTGACGGTACTGGCGTGAATATCAGACGCTCCGGAGAATATACGATAAAAGTTATTAATCGGCTAAACGGTGGCGTATTAAAAGTCCCATTATCCATTGTCGATACAAAAGATCCACCGGTGGAGTGGAATGATTATATCCCGCAGATCCCGGTTGGATGCTCTATTACCGCAGATACCTTTGTGAAGAACGCAGTGGATGATGCCGGAATTGGGAAGATATACTTTTATTCAGAAGAAAGCGGCAGGCAATCATCATTTACGCCACAAAGTAAAGGAACGTATTCCGTATCGGTTGTTGTACGGGATATTAATAATCGAAAAGTGTCAAAAGAGGTATCTATCTGCGCAATCCAATAAAGCGAACCCGGTTCGCATATAAGTTTGACCTGTTTGCCATTCTTCATGGATGTTAATGAAATAAAAGAGTGCTAAAGGAAATGCATGGAAGTATATACATTTCCTTTATTTTTTATGATACACTGGTTAAGTAATTAGAAAAACTGTAAAATAAAGAAGCTAGTTCTTTGTTGGCGTACAGGAGATTATCAATTGGATAAAATGTATCAAAGAATGCATTCTTCTTTGCAATCGAATAGATTGAGCCAGATTCGCGTAGATGCAGATTGTATGAGTCTATGTATCGAATGAATATCAGAGCAGATGCAAAATACCAAAACATGATGTAGGGACAAATGCAACAGCAAAAACAGTTTACAGAAATTTTTATAGCATAATAATTTATTAAGAATTAAAATGAAATTTTATAAAATTTCATTTTAAACATTTAACCAGAGGAGATTACGTAATGAAAATATATGACATTGTATCAAAACTAACGAAAATAAATGAATGTCCAATTTATTATGTTGATTCATTCGTTTTTTCGGCTGTTACCTATCTAAAACCAGATTCTAATAAACAAAGAGGTCTGTATTTGCCAAAGCACGACAGCTTAGAAGTAGCAGAATATTACCAATCAAATATGTCTGATGCTTTCAACCGAATGAAAAAGATGATTTGTGAACAATGTGATTTTAATGATATTTCATTTTCAGTGTTTTGTATTTTACATGAAATTGGTCATTGGATTCAATATAAAAACTTTATTGATGAAGGTAACAATGATGAACAATTTATCATATATTATGAACTACAACGAGGTATGCTGATACGTCAGCGAAACAGTGAAGCCGCATATTGTAAGACTGTACAGGATGTTAAAACATTAAATAAAAAGTATGATAGTTTATATGCAGAGTTACCCACAGAAAAATATGCCAATAATTTTGCGTTAGAGCATCTTTATGAATATGTAATATTAATTAAATAAAGCATCAAAAATCTAATTGAATTTAAGAGGACATAGAGAAGTGGATGAATACATTTTTTATTATGATGAAACTGAGCATAGTCGGGTAATAAACTATAAGACTGTAAATGCTTCTAATTATTATGATAATTTTATTACTATGATTATTGGCTGGGCGGCTGACAAAAAGGATATTTTGAAAAAACATGCTGATTTTGAAGAAAAATATGCAGATAGAAAGGATATTAAGGGTGAGATCAAAAGTAAAATACTTCACCAAAAAGAATTCAAGTATGGATTTGCCTCACTTAACAAACAGAATGCTCAACTTGTAGATGAGTTTTTGTCAATTTTTGATAGGAATACTCATATTTATTTTTCTGTTTCCAGTAAAATTGAATATCTTATATTACAGCTTTTTAGCGAATACAAAAATAACTTTTTTATAGATGCAGATTTAATTAAGTATTCTATTATAAAAGCACTTGTTAGATACCGACCGGAGGAAATCATTAAAAGTCTTTATGAATCTCCTAAAGAATTTTTGGAAAAACTAAAAAAATTTTTTGAAGATAGGATAAATTATAATAAAAATAATTTCCGATTGAAACAAAAAGAAACCGAGGCATTTCAACAAATTTTAATTGTATTGGATGATATTTCTGGCATTCCAGAGACTGCATGGGATTATCATATGTCTTTCGATGGCTTCAAAAAATACTTATCGGAAAAAAATATTTTAAATTATAAATTAATTATTGACAAAGAGGGCAAGAAAACAGAAAAGGGTAAAACCTTAAAAGCAGCTTGTGAAATAGGGTTATCAAGTGTAGACGAAGCCGATTCCAGAGATTATCAGGGACTTCGTATAGCAGATATGTTAGCTGGCATTATGGCTAAATTGATGAAAGGCCTAAGTGATTCTTTACGTTATCAATCTCCTGACGACGGTACTAATAAGAAAATATTATCCAAAGAATGGTTTTGTTTGAATGAAGTTCAATTCGGACTGTATAAAAAACTGTATTGCCTGATTTGCGAATGGCAACTTGCATGGTATAAATCGTACTCAGGGATATATTCAGATGACTTGATTGAATTCATTGCATTGCTTAACTTTATGAACCATTTTGAATCTGTTGAGCAAATTCAAAATAATATAGATATGCAAGGGGAATATTTTAATGCATTTGTATGTGAACAGTTAGAAAGTTATTTTGAACAGAGAGGATGTAAATTACCAATTGAATTTGTAAAATCCGTTAATGAAAAAACTTATATAAATCAAAGCGGAGCAAAAAGATATTCACTTTTACCATTGCAGGAACATACTCAGACATATGATGTGTTGTCAGTAGGAGTTGATTCAAACTTAACTCCTACAATAGTAATTTTAAAAAATGGAAAACAGGAGTGTTTTCGTCTCCCGAATGATTTGAATGAATGGGCTTGTTATCTATTCAGGCTGTCAACTAAAGGAATAAACCTTTTTCCAATTAAAGTTGTTTTTTCTAATATTAATGGAAAATATTATGCAGATATACTTTGAGATATTATATTATTTTATTTTGGGATTCGACAGTTTTCAGATTATAAAATTATTTAAAGAAGGATTAAGGATAAAATTAAAAAAAGTGCATTATACGAACTTAGACAAGAAGATGCATTTGTGAATATCATTTCTTGACAAATATAGATCGCCGATATAATATATTGATATCCGATATATCGAAAATCTATATAAAGGCGGTGTGTATATTGAAAATTGAAAAATCACTGGTTTCCGGGAGCATGGCGATGTTGATTCTGAGTCTTCTGGAGGAAAAAGACAGGTATGGTTATGAGATGATTGAAGCTTTGCGGGAAAAGTCACAGAATGTGTTTGAGCTGAAGGCAGGTACGTTATATCCCCTGCTGCACGGACTGGAAGAGAAAAATTTTGTATCTTGCTATGAACAGGAAGTAGTGGGAAAAGTACGGAAATATTATAGTCTGACAGCCACGGGGAGAAAAAGGCTGGAGGAGAAAAAAGAAGAGTGGAAAGTATATGCAAAAGCGGTGACGGATGTGCTGACCATGGAGGGGTAGATATGAAAAAAGAAGAATATTTACAGCTTGTGACGGATCAGATCCGCTGTAAAAAAGCTCGTCCTGATGTGAAGACAGAGCTGGAAGCTCATATCATGGATCAGATGGAAGACTACAGAAGTGAAGGGATGGAAGAGCAGGAGGCAATGGAACGGGCGATCCTGGAGATGGGAGACCCGGTGGAAGTGGGAGTGGAACTCGACCGGATTCATCGACCGAAGATGTCATGGGAAATTTTGCTGTTGGTAGGTATTCTGGGCGGAATTGGTGTTTTTTTACAGTTTGCCCTGTGGAGAGGTGGCAATGCATCGGCGCAGCCAAATCGGCAGCTCATGTTTCATATCGCAGGTTTTTTGTTGATGCTTGGTGTGTATTTCATGGACTACAGTATTCTTGGAAAATATGCGAGACAGATCGGTATCCTGTTTTGTGGAGTTATGATTCTGGTGGTTTCTCTGGGACATTTGGCGAGTACAGGTGGTACTTTTATTATGATTGGGCGATTGGCCATTTCTGTTCCGTTGGTGATGTATCTGTATGTTCCGATTTTCGGAGCAATTCTGTATTCTTATCGAAATGCAGGATATGAAGTGCTGTGGAAGAGCATTTTATGGCTTGCTGTTCCAATATGGGTGGATTTGAGATGTTCGCTTGTACATACGTTTTGTATGATGCTAATTTGTCTGGTGATGTTTTCTACCGCTGTCTGGAAACAGTGGTATCAGATTGCACGGAAAGAAGTCTTGCTCAGGATGTGGGTATGTCTGTGGATATTGATTGTTGGCGGAGTTACAGTTGCAGCAGGAGGATGGGTACAGCCATATATGCTGGAAAGAATCCGAGCTTTTTTACAGAGATCCAATAGCTATACTCAGGATATGATGCAGAATATTTTTATTCAGAGCCGCTGGATCGGGAAAAGCGCATCCGGGATGAAATTCCTGGAAAGCAGCCTGCCGGGATTTAACAGCGAACTGATCCTGACCAGTGTGATGGCCTGTTTTGGTATCCTTCCGGGAATCTTGACAGTTCTGATCTATCTGATGATGATCTGGAAAATCTTTGGTGTCTCGAAAAAACAGCAAAATCAACTGGGAACCATGATCGGATATGGATGTGGGCTTGTATTTGCAACTCAGGTTGCCTACAGCATTCTTACCTATCTGCGGGTTCTGCGAATATCCTCTGTAATTCTTCCGTTTTTATCAGTTACTGGTGGTGGAACACTGGTGGCGTACCTTTTGATGGGAATGGTACTGAGTGTTTACCGGTATAAAAATATCCCGTTGCATCCTGAAAAGAGCCGACTACCAAAAATCCGGATTACAATTGAATGAAAAATAGAAACGTCAAACCGTTCGTAGGAGTGTGTGGTTTGACGTTTCTTTATTTTAAGGATGCAATCCACAACACGCATAATATCGTGCACTGCGATTGAAGTAATATGAACTTTGTAATTTTCAGTAAAACAAACGATACCCTTAGTATAAAGATTCCTGTTTGTGTGATAAAGCACATACTATGTATGAATTTTCTTTAACATTCAGCCTTCAATTGTGATAATAAAAATCGCCCATATTCAAGAAAAAAGAAACAGGAGGAGCGGTTTTATGAATGACAAATCTAATCTGAAATCCCAGGAAAAACCACTAAAATTAAATCTGGAAGATTTTCTGATTTTATCGAATGGTACCGATAAGGAAGGAGATCCGCTAAGTGCCGGATCTATTCATATCTGGAAACAGTCGGAGGGACAAAACGAGGCGATAAGAAATTATGAACTCCCGGGTGCTATTTATGAAATACTGATCAGGGATCGTTTTTTACAGGTGAATATGGATTTCCAACAAAAGTCCCGGCATGGGCTGGCTCTGGCGAAAATTGCGATGAAAAAATACGATAAGCTGACAAATACACAGGAAGACTTTGAAGGTGCAGTGTATTCTTTCAGTATGATTTTATTTCCGCTGGAAGTATATGGTCGCCTGTCATTGGTTATGGTTAATCCCGTTCTGTGGGTGGGAGGAGAAAATCCAGAGGATAAGTCTGTGCAGCGAATGTCTCTTTTATTTGAAAAAGAGAACTGTCAGTTTGTGACAAATGAGAGCATTGATATAAATAATATACAGGCTGGTATTGAACGCGAAATAAAGCAGCAGTATGAGCTGGAACAGGAACTGGCATGGCGGCAGCAGGAACAGCAGAAAGAAGGGCATGTTGAAGCAGAAAGGGCAGCAGCGAATGCGATGATTCTGGATCTGACCGGACTGGAGCGGACAAACGATCATGTGACACAGCAGCAGGATTCTCTGAGCAGACTCCGCTTTTCAGAAGATGATAATACAGTAGAACCTGAAAGCAAGAGGGAAGACGTTTATGAGGAATAAAATGATACTCTTTTTTTGTATGTTACTGGTTAGTCTGAGTGTACCTTTCCCTACCTATGCAGAGGCAGATGTAACATCGGATGTAGATGAAGAAATGACCTTTACCTGCAAAATCAAATCGTTTTATTCGGATAGCTTCATTCCACAAGCTGGTGATACGTTTTATATAGAGTACACAAATGCTGAAAATACGAATTTCAGTATGCTCCTGGATGCTTCTGAGTGTGTGAATGATTGGAAAGAAGTGGAAATGACTTCTGGAACTTATAGTATTACAAAAATAACGTATGTTGGTGATAATACTGATATTATTCAGAGTGGCTATTGTATTACTTCTGACTTTTCTACAGAGGAAGGAAACTGTATACAGCTGGGAATTGGTGATACACAGGCCAGCAGGGTACACACAGAATACAAAGATACTTTATTTGTACCAGGAACGCTTCAGGAGCAGAATATAGCAAATGGTTTGAATGAAGGAGCTGGAGAAAGTGATATGTCTTCGGAAGAAAGCAGTAGTATAGAAAAAGTGGAACAAGATCATCTGACCGAAGAGTCTGATATTAATTCTGGCCAGAAGAATAAACAACGTGCACATTATGAAAAATCAACTCGGAAAATTCTTATACAAAATATTCCGGTTTTTGTGCTCACAATAATAATTGTGATTTTATTTTTAGGTCATGCTATGAATCAAAAAAAAGAAAACCGGTAATAAAATTCTGGAAATATGCAAGATTACGAGCAAGCAGCTTTTATAGTAGAATAAATAGTACATAAAAAAAGCGAACCCGGTTCGCAAGGGAACACTGGTGTATAGTAAAACAAAGGAGGAAGCCTTATGAAACCGAAAAGAAGAAATTGCACATATAACCCTGTACTGTTACTGTTCTATACGATTATGAGAATGATATTTTTCCCGATTTATCTGACTGGAAAAATAATCGAGATTCTTTCGACGCTTATCGTACCTGCATCTGCTACATTATATTTGATATTTTTGGTCTATGATGTATATACCATTATCAGAGATGGATTTGTATTTCCCTCTGATATTATATTACCTGTTGGTGTAGGGATCCTGATATTGTTCGGATGCGCAGTGATATGTTTTCTCAGTGAATTTCTGATGGCTGCGTTAGCGATACCGGCAAAAGCATATGAGATGTTTGATGAGAAGTGTAAATTTCAGAAATGTTATAAGCGAGCAGTAAATGTTATATAAAGTCTAAAATACCTGGTTCTGAAAATGAATCGGGTATTTTTTTATTTTCTCCCATATTAACTATAAATTTTTAGATTCTATGGAGAAAGAAGGTAATAAAATATGGCTACACACAATTATGTCCGATTGTTGGGAATTCTTCGGAAGTCCCCTAAATTTCTAAAACTGGGGAATTCTACGGCAGCAATGTTCAGCCTGATTGTTCTGAATAAAAGTCGTTCGGAAAAAGACACCTTTTATTATAATGTACCAACGATTTTTACGGATGATGAGGAAATGATCACCGCCATTGAACAGTATAAAACCAACGATATTATTGAAGTAGAAGGAGTTATTACAACCAAAAGCGTTATAAAAGCCTCCTCTTGTGAACATTGTGGTGAGAAAAATATAAAAGAGAAAGCCATTATTTTTGTCATAACACCGCTGTATCTATGTCGACGGGAAAGTGGTATCCAGACAAGAGAAGACGCTTTGCAGAAGCTTCAGCCACATGTCGAAATTTCAAATAAATGTTTTGCGCTTGGTACTGTTCTCAGGAACCCGGAATTGATCGCTGTTGGAAAGAAAAAAAAGAATACGGTCCGTTATCCGATTGCCATACAACGAAAATATTTCATTCAGGATTCTCCGGAAGTGCACAGCGATTATCCATGGATAAACACGATTGGACAGCAGGCTGAAAACGATATCAAATATCTTCATACCGGAAGTGTCATCTATGTGGATGGATATATACAGACAAGAAATGCAATTCAAACCTCGGCTTGTACTCAATGTGGAAAAAATTATAACTGGAAAGATACCGCCGTAGAAATTATTGGCTATAGTGTGGAATATCTGCAAAATTACCTCACCCCGGAGGAAGTAGTGCAGGAACATCCATTTGATGTGATTCTGGTCGAAGAATAGTATTACATGTACAATCCGATTTTCTGTTTCCTGAATCTGCCATATTGAATGTGAAATGTAAGTCATATATGGAGCTTAAAGGAGGAAGGAAAATGAATGAACAAATAAATGTATTAAAGCCATATGATGTGTATGGAGACAACCTGCAATCATTATTCCGAACGGTAGATTGGTTACAGGATCATACAAAACGGCATGTATTTGATACAAAAAATTTAAAAGTGCTATCATATTATTCAGCCAGAAAACTGAACGGTACATATGAGGTTTCTTTTTTTGCGATTGATCCATTATATCCATTTGTACAGTATGACGATACTCTGAAATTCGATAAAGAAATAATGACTGTGAATGAGGAAGTCTATGAAATGATTTGTGAATCTGGTCTGATATTTAAGATAAATTCACAAATTTTCATAGTAGACAAAAAAGCGTTTGCATCGATTGGAAGTTTATTGGATTGCCATGGCCGGATGCTGTACAATGGCTGGATCGGGCGTGATCTGTGTATTGCTGATGCGATAGCAGATATGGATCATATGGATCTTATATACAGGGAAAATGATGAGGTAAAATATGTTATAGCAGTGCTTGGTGAAAAACAGGTTTATAATCCGATGAGAGAGAGCATAAAAAAGAGTTTTACATTCTTACCGGGATCCGGTAAAAAAACATTTTATAAATGGAGAATAAAAAACGATGCTTTTTATATCTGGATAGATTATCCGAAATATCAGAAAACTCTCTGTGATTTTATATGGGATTTCGGAATTATGATCTGCAAATCGAATCTTGAAAAACAGTTTTGCTACTTTCATTGTTATGCCAGATGCGGAGAAGTATATATTATTCTATATACAGAAAAAATACATTTGTACAAAAAGAACGCAGAAAAGAAAAATAGATTATGTAACCAATTTTCTCGTGTATGCAGAGAGTTTTATAAAAAACTATACGATCTGCAGTGTGGTATCGACGGTATTTATGAAATAGCTACACTGCTGCATGACAAAAAATATCTTGATCTACTGCTTTCAAAGGTAAATATGAGACGCCTGATCGGATCCACAAGATATAAAGAATTGAAAGATCAGATATGGTGTCAGCTGAGTGCTGAAAACATTACAACAGTATATCACATATATTGGGAAATTATAAAAACAGGATATTCATACATGAAAGAACTGAATGACCGGTATCAGGTTGCATACATGTCCCGTATCAAAGAATTGCCAGATATATTAAAACAGGAGTTTGTTCAGACAAAAAGGAAAAAAGATGCATTAGATGGCCAGATATCCATATTTGAATGTATCGACATATGAAAATAAGCTGGAAATTTTTCCGGCTTTTTTCTTTAAAAGATCAGATATGGTTTAGCTTTATGATAAATACGAGAGGAGTTATGGAGACATGAAAATAAAATTAACATTTCAACAATACGACAGGATGGTAGAGAACATTAAAAAAACAGATATGCAGCCGGAGGGGTTCTGGCCAACTATAGCACAAATTCAGGCAGAGATAGAACCGAATATAAGAAAAAATCTTCCATTTTTAATCTGGTTGACAGAATATAATCCGGCGGAAACGCTTTCGCCAGAAGATACAAAGAGCAGGAAATACATATTAAAGTTATTATATAAAAATCTTGAACTTTTCGATTCTGATAATTGAAAAGCAATATAATAGAGAAACAGGTACAAAAAGGATTTCTTTTGCACCTGTTTTTTGACGTTCAAAAAATTTTATCCCAGCTCAACTACAGAGGAATCTGAAGACGGATTCCCGAAATCCTGTTCCAGATCTGATTGCGGATCATTGGAAATTTCCGGTTGTTCTGTGTTCCTCTCGTTTTCCGGTGTTGTAGCAATTTTATCCTGTTCTTCCTTAAGGTTCGGATCTGGAAAGGATGTCGGGACTACTGGAGGCGTGTCAAATATTTTCCGTGGCTCAGGTTCCTGGAGTTTCGTAGCTGTACCAATTATGGTGCTAAAAGAAATAATTATCATAAAAATATAAAATCTTCTTTTCTTTCTCATTGTATATTTCCCTTCAAAAGATTATGTATAGACTGGGGTATTAGACAGCTTAAAATCTTTGATCCGGTTCCGGTTCTGCCTGTTGCAAATGATTTTGAAACCTGTCCTGGAATGTACGAAGCAGTTGTGTACTCTCCGGATCAATGGCAGCAAGAGATTGATATATGGGAGTATCCTCTTTTAACAGTGCCAGGAAATCAGCGACATTCATTGTTCGGTATTCGTTTTCATAATTCAGTATGAGATCTTGGATCTCCTGAAGCTGATCGGTAAGATCAGATAATTCTTGTTCTTTGTTATCGATAAGTTGCTGATACATCGCCGATGTTTCCTGAATTTTATGTTCTGCTTCCTGGTAATGTGTTCGGGACTCTATAACCTGTAAAGAAAGAGTGCGTAGATTTTGTTCCAGGAGTTGTTTTTGATTCTGATGCTCCAGGTGTAGCTGCTTTTTATAGTCGTTGATTTTCCGAGTGACCCATTCATCGGCGGCACGTTCTCGTTCCAGTCCCTTTTTCAGATATGCCGCTGATAAAGTTTCCAGCTGCTCCTGGAATCGTTCATAATAATCTGTGGCCAGTTCTCCTTTTTGAGGAATCGGAACATTCTCGATTGCCTGGTTAAGTTCCGTATAAAATTTTTTAATATCCTTATGCCGAGCTTTCGACCCTTTCATACCACGTTGTAGTCCTAAAGAACACATAACTTCTGCATAAGAGTCCTGCAATCGTGAATATCTGGATCTTCCATTTTCTTTTCCGTCTGTAAAAAAAGAAGCATTCAGATGCCCTTTCTGATCAATTGGCTGAATAAATGCATGGCAGTGAGTATTGCCGGTTTCATCATCGTGGCACATGATGCTCAAAACGTTATCTCCATATTTTTCCATATCCGCATTAAAAGATTCTTGTATCCATCGTACATTTGCTTCTTTCCATTGCTCCAAAGGAACCTGATTGCGATTTTCCCGGGAAAAAGAAGTAACAATTTCAAGAGCGAGAATTGCATTTTTTCGTATTTTTCGGTTCCCTTCGGCGTAGGCCGGGAGCGCATGCAAACGTTCCTGCCAGGCTTCCAGATAAGATAACTGCCGATCAGCTTTGACAGGAAGACTGATTAATTCTTCATTTTTGTTTCTGTATTCGGATATTGCATTGGATACGTTAGATAATCTGTAATTGTGCTCATAGGCTTTTCCTATTTTGTAATAACTATAGAGTTTATTTATATGTACAAAACTATATCCCATAATCCCTCCTTCGTCTCACAGGAGCTTTTATTCAATATAGGCGAATGGAAATTGGAAACTTGAAAGTCTGAATGAGAAAAGATACTTTGTCACACAAGAAATTCCCTAGTAATATAGGAGATAGAGCAAGAAACGTTTATATGTATCCGGTAATCCCTAGTATTTATAAGAAACATAAGATTGTCTCAGAAATTTGCGTATGGATAAAAAAAGGAAATTCCCTAGTAAGTGTTGAAATAGAAAGATGAACGCACAAAAATGAGTTTTATGTCGATAAATGTCGATGTTTGTATTATAATATAAAAGACAACAGCATCATGTTAAATAGATGCTGTTCCTTGTAATACGTATCATACATGATAGATGCCCTTGTGCTTCTATATGGAATCATACAAAACAGATGCTGTCCGTAAACTGTGTTATCATATAAGATAGATACTTTTGAGCAGGAGTGTCTCTGCAATACATGAGCAAATGACAGTAGACCAACAATCCGGCAGTAAAATATTGAGCTGTATTTTCTGTGCATCGCCCATATTTACTGCAACAATAAGAAAGGAAAAGGATATGAACCCATTTACATTAATGTATGAAAACTATTTGACAGATCATGGTTTCTCTTTTGAAGAGACAGAAGACAGAAAAATCGTAATGGACGAGGATAATATGCGCATCGTTGTCGATCTCAATAAGGGAATAGATGTACGTGTGTTATATAAAGGAAAACAAATGGACTTAAAAAAAGGTGGATTTGGAAAAATCGCTTACTTTTCTTCAGAAGACGGGATGTGGTTTGTTCGGGAACTTACAGATTTTTCAGGCATCCATATGAGCGATATCATAGAGCTTATTGAAAGAAGAATCGCACAAATCGAACAGACAGCACTTCTGGTTTTAGAAGATGCATAGCAACTTCCGGAGCGTATCTAAGGCATAGGACAGGCAATCATTTGTCTGTCTTTTTTTCTGCTGTTTTTGGGATTAAGTGTTCACCTTTATGGATTTTTTGTTCACCTTTTGGGATTAAACATTCACCTTTAAGGATTAAGTGTTCACTTTCTGGGATTTTTCATTCACCTTTGTGGATTATTTATTCACTGTTTCGGATTCTTCATTCACCTTCGAAGGTGAAAAGGACTGATTTTAAAGGGAATAGAGATTGCGAAAACAAGAATATAAACAAGTGAAAAACAAGTGTATAAACAAGCTACAACAACAGAACCTCAACCTTTGATGGCTGAGGTTCCTTATTATTTTAATAATAAATTTTCAATTTCTGCTAAATCATAGTCACGATGCTCAAATCCGAAACGGTTGTCATGGTTTCCCTTGTAGGTATATTTATGAGAAGAACTGGAGTATGAAAACCCGAGTCTGCTTGTACACTCGTTTAACAGAATTTTCGCAAGATAATTGGAACGTGCTCTCATGAGTGGGGAAACAGCAGCTCTTGACATTTGCAGATAGAAGATCCGGAGATCCGGAATCACCTGTTTCAGATAATCTGCGAGAAAATCAGTATTACATAGTTGTGGAAGCGGATATAATTTTTTTATGATCTCCATTAAATATTCCATAGTGGCAAAATCAAATTCTTCAAAGAATGCCTGCTTATTTATTTGGAAAAGCAGATTCATCGTTTCCAACTGTTCTGACGACTCAGGCCAGGAAGGAATTGGGTGTTGATAGTATTGGCTGTAGGCGTGAGAAATGCCTGTAGTACCTTTGGATGGAAATATAATATTTGAAGCACTCAGTGTATCCGGAAGAACAAAAGAAGTATTTTCATAAATCACAAATCGGACAGCCTGGGCCGGACGTCCAACCGGTTTGTAATCAAACATGAGATCTGAATTCTTTTTTAAGGCGGTCTGACATTTCTTCAAAACGGAGCGCGCAAAGATCTTATATTCCGGGAACTCATGCGGTGCAATTCCCAGCATCCGTTTCAGGTCCTGAAGATCAATAATCCGTTCCCCAATTCTATAGTATTGTTTTAAAAGCATATATAGCCTGATTTCGTGAAAGGAATGCAGATTAATAGCGTTCCAAAATTCAAATTCTGTAAAGTTTCCCTTAAAATCAAACAGATACGGTTTGATATCATCATGACATTTAAAGGACATATACCATTTTCCATCGCTTTTCGCTTTAAACATAAAACATTTACTGAAAAGCTGGCATCGTATCCGGCCGTCAATGGCATATTCGGGCATGATTTCCGGGCGAATGGATACCAGGCGTTTCAGCAGCTTGTCCATCACTGCAAAAAGTGCTGATTCGTTCAATTCTACCCCGAGCAGTGCAGAGTATTGCTGCAATGAAAAGGTAACCTCTGTCTGATTGGGATTTTTAGGATCAATTTTTGCGAGATATAACAAGAAAAGCCGAAATTCCTGCAGAGACATTTTCTTCTCATAAATCATTTCATTCAAAACATTCGACAATGTTGCTTTATCTTTTTTTCGAATATTCAATGGTGTGCTTCGGTTATCGGACATACTTCTCCTCCGTTATCGTTTGTTTGTTAAAGATATAAAATTTGAATATGGCAGATTCTTAAACAATATGGGTAAAAGCAATTTATTTTTGAAAACAGAAGAACAACTCTAATTATTACCCATATTGAAAAGAGAAAGGAGGAGAGATTACATATGAAAATCATAAAAAAATCAGGTGATATTCTGGGAGGTATCCTTATGGTTGTAAGCCTGATTTTACTGATCCCGCTTTTTTTAACTAATATGGGGATCAACAGCTACATTATTTTATCAGGCAGTATGGAGCCGGTGATTCGTACCGGAAGTATGGTACTGGTGGATAATCAAACGGAAGATATTCAAATGGGTGACATTATTATGTATCGGTTGCAGAAGGAAAACGTTGTTCACAGAGTTGTGGAAATTCAGGAAGATGGAAAAATTATTACAAAAGGTGACAACAACGAGAATGCAGATTTTGCACCAGTGACACAGGCACAGGTTTGTGGGAAAGTAATAAAAATGCCCTGGGGCCTATGCATTCCATATGCCGGATATGTCAGTGAGTGGTTGAGTACAAATAAAATATATGTCGTATGCGTAATGTTTGGACTGGTCATTATCCATCTTTTGCTTCTTCATCTGGCAAAATAAGCGAACCCGGTTCGCATGTGAAAATGCAATTCTTCCTTTTTCCTAAAAGAGCATCACCCATATTGGAAATACAAATAGGAGAAAGGAGGAAAGCGTTTTGGAGAGTAAAAATTTACTACAGCTTACAGGTGGAACGAAAAAAAGTAAAAAAGGCATGAAACGAATGACACTTGCTATGGCTGTACTGTGCAGTGTTGGTTTTGGTATTACGCAGACAGGAGCTTATTCATATTTGAGTAACGCAGATTCTGTTAAAAATCTCTTTTCAGAAGGGAAAGTTTCTATCAATCTCGTAGAACCGGAATGGATAAAAGACGATTCCGGCACGAAAGAAAAAGCAGTTCCAGGCGACGTATATCAGAAGGATCCAACTATTACAGCTACAGATGAGTGTGTAACACCATCATTTGTCTATCTGCAGGTCTATATCCCATATGCTAAAGTGACAAAAGTGAATGATGACAGCACTTTGTATGATAAGGATGCAAATGGAGTGCCGCTAAAAAAACATCATATGCTGGTTACTTTCGGAGAAGGTGAACTGACAAAGACATCTTCGGATGAGTTTCTGGTAGGCGATGCTTCTGACATTCAATATGATCAGGCATCGGAGATTTTGGATTCCGCGGAGCTGCCGGATGGACATCTGATCAGGAACAATATCCATGATGGAAAAGATGGATGGACGTTACTTGAGGTAAGTGATATTCCGGTAACAGATATTCCGGATACAGACAGTTATCAAAAAAATGTAGATGGATATCTGAAGTTTACATACAGCTTTAACACCATGCTTGCCAATACCGATGCGGTTAATCCAAAGTATGCAGCTTTGATCGGACAGGTTCTCACGAATAACACAACACCTCTCTTCGAAAAAATACGTGTTGTAAATTGCATGGAAGGGCAGCTGGATGGAAAAGAGTATTACATTCCTGTCAAAGCATATGCGATTCAGGCGACGCATACAGGATCCGCCGAGGATGAGAATGTCAAAAATGCAATACCGGCAACAACAGCAGAAGTAATCAAGCAGGCTCGAAAGGCTTATCTTGCTTATGCAAACCAAAACGAAGATAACGGAATCATGTCAGTTATAAAATTCAGCAGTTAAAGGAGCATTACGATGATCAAACATAAGAAAATTCCATTTTTGATGTCAGGATTTTTATTAGCTGGTGTGGTAATTATCGGTGCACAGTCTGCTCTGGCATATCTTACAGATTACAAAAGTGTAGTGAATACCATAAAGATTGGAAATAATACAACCTCTATTGAAGAAGAATTTCCAACGGTAACACCCATCCCTCCGGGGAGCAACCAGATCATTGAAAAACTGGTGAAAATTACAAATGATGATTCTGATGGGAATTCTGTCCCGTGCTATGTAAGAGCAAAAGTCTATTATTCGACTTCAGATATGGGAAGCTATACGATCCAGGGAATGAGTAACAAATGGGTGCTTGGAACAGATGACTATTATTACTATACCGATATTCTGGAGCCGGGGAAAACAACAGAGGCATTTATGAAAAGCCTGAAAATCATCGGATCCGATGTGAACACCAACCTTACCACGGGGATTGAAAATTTTGATATCAATGTGTACGAAGAAAGTTATCAGGCAAAAGACCCTGATACACAACAGGTTATGACCTGGCAGCAGGCCTGGAGCAAAGCTTTGAAAAAACCGGTAGAAGCGAAGTGATGAAGGAGGAAAACACATGAAAAAAAAGATCATAAACTCCTGTGGATATTTGATGCTGGCCGGTTCGGTTGCCTGTTATTCACTGTCAGGCGCTTATGCATATAAAAGCAACGAACTGAAAGTAACAAGTACCATCACAACCGGAGATGTTGATATTGCCATTCAGGAGAATCAGATTTCTGAAGATGGTGAGACATTAGAACCTTTTGAAAATGATCAGATTATCGTTCCGGGAGACACTATTTCAAAAATTGTTACAGTGAAAAATCTGGCAAATCCCTGTTATCTGAGGATGAAGGTTGTATATGCACAGGATGCATCTGAGGATGCAACCGTAAAACCAGCTCCCATATCAGAAGAAAAGCAGACGGGAGAATGGATAGGAAATGACGGTTTAGATGGAATCTACTTAAATGGAATTTCCGCAGACTGGGTAAATGGTCCCGATGGTTACTTTTATTACACGAAGGACATCCAGACCGGAGAATCCATTCAATTTTTTGAATCGGTATCCTTTCCAAAAGAATGGACAGAAAGATCTTCAGAACAAACTTGCCAGCTTGATGTCACTGCTGAAGCAGTTCAGTCTGCGAATTTCCAGCCGGATTTTATGAAAGAACAGCCTTGGGGAGACACAGAGATTGAACTTTGCGTGCATGAAAATGATGGCAGTATTACTTCAAAAACGCAATACCAGGGACAGATGACAGTATCACTGGATGCGCAGGCAGCTCAGATGGTTTCCAATACATCTGATTTTTTCCAGAATTTGGATACCTTGATGCCTGGTGATACGGTATCTGATACCGTGTATATCAAAAACCGAAATGACCATGCGGCAAATCTGTTTTTCCATACGGAAACACCGGAGGATCTCTCTGAAGCACAAATGGATCTGCTGAAAAATTTACAGTTATCTATTCAGGTGAATGGAAACTCCGTATATGAGGGTAATTTGGAAAGCACTGATCTTAACGAAAAGATTTCTCTTGGTCTGTATGAGAAAGGATCAGAAGGAAAAATTGATTTTTCTGTCTCTATGCCGAAAGAAGATAAAAATATTTATGCAGTCAGGGATACTGATATTACCTGGGTATTCGACTGTGGATGGGATGATGTAGAAACTGACCATTACAAGGCACCAAAAACAGGGCTGGAAGATCATATCTTAAAAGATCTGTTGCTTGCCGGAACCTGCTTACTCATAGGCGGCATTTCAGTGCTTTGGGGAATGCGAAAACAAAAGAATTAACGATCCCTTTGGGAAAGAAAGTGAGGAAATAATGGAAAAACAGTTAAAGCGCGGATATTCCAATGAGATCATTTTGTATGGAATCATTACAGAAATATTCCGGACTGATTACAATGTATCAATCGGAATAGCTGTACAGCAAAAGGATGTCCGTATGCAGAATGATTACCCAAAGATTCTTTTTTATGATTCTGAAAATGGAAAGATAAACATTGATACGTTGGCAGAAAATTTTGATGCCGGTACCTGGGTAAAAATAGAGGGACACATACAGACTGTTCCCGGATACGCAAATACTGAGAAACGAGTACCTTATCAGACAATTGTAGGCGATGTTATAGAAAAGATAGATCTGGAAAATATACCAGAGAAAAGAAACCGCGTGGTACTTTCCGGATATGTAGCCAATATCCGACAGCCAAAAAGCCATCTGGGCTTGGTACGTCTTACGTTATTGACTAAACGGAATTATCATGAAAGCTATGTGCACTGTCTGGTATATCCAAACGACGCGGATGAATTTGTAGATAAGATCCGTGAAAAGGATTTCTTATATACCATCGGAATGATTGAAACACGGCAGGTAGCTTCCAATGGTCGCTGGAGCACTTATGAAGATTATGTGATTAAAGAAATTTACCGTGAAAACCGGGAGACTAAAAAAGCACGTATGTTTTATTGCGAGAAAACAGAAAAAGAAAAGATACTTCCCAAAATTCAAAAAACAGAATTAGATTTTGATAACAAAGATCCGGACTCAGCAGAAGATTCCGGAAAGTAACTAAAAACTAGGATATTAGATAGAGAAAGCTTAACAGCTGGAAAGAAACAAGACAATTGAAAAGAATGGAAGAAAGGGAATAATTTTAGGGATTGTTCCTGAAAGATTGGAGGAAACTGACAAAAACATAAATAGAGATACATAGCTTCGAAATCTTTGTTCCTGATTAGCAGGAAAGGAGATCGGTATGGATATCCATACTGAAGTAGAAGAATGTTCAACAACCTAAAGAGCCAGATCAGAAAAATACATGCACTGGCAACGACTGCCCGTACAAACACAGGAAGTAATGCCTGGGCGGAGCCGATTTTAAGACTCTATAGAAAAGCCGTAAAAACAATATCATTTGCCTGGCTACTTTTTATGAGTACCTGTGTACCCTGTATGGCCGATGTAACAACGGCGACACTGGGAGATACGGATATTGTCACTAACATGATCGGCATTATTTTGCTGGTTTTTCGTATCATTGGAATCGTTATGGTGGTGTATAGTATCGGGGCGTTGATTCTGGCCTTTAAGAATGAGGATCCGGATTCCAAAACGAAGAATACCTCAATGATGGTTATATCCATCATCCTGATATTCCTGGAAACATTTGTTAATGCGTCTGGCATCTTGGATAAATTAGCATAATATCGAATGTTACATATAGAGACAGAGGTTTGCTTCTGTCTCTTTTTCAAAGAAAGGAAAGATATGCTGAAATTTTTTTCAAGACAAATATTCGAAGCACTCGTCGTGTTATTTGGAAATGGATTACTGAATGATATTGCAGAATTTTTAAATACGATAAATACAGCAACGGTAAATGCCTTGAATACAGGAGTAATCTCAGATGCAATTGGGATCTTTAAAGGTCTGGCGGCATCCCTGGTAATTTTATTCTTTTTGATCGAGTTATTGAATGAAGCGCAAAAAGATTTTGTGACGTTTGAGCGTCTGACAGTTATGTTACTTCGTCTTTTAGCAGTTACGGTACTTATCATGAATCTGGAAATGATAGTAAATGGTCTGGAAGAATTATCCGTTCTTATTTTCAATGCAGTAAAGGACCTTGCGGGAAATTCAAGTAATTCATTTGAAATTTTCGGTGAAAATGCAGCAACCGGTTACCGGTATAGTGAAGTAGAAAAAGATATGAAAGACGCTTTAGGAAAAGCAGGAATCAAACAGGCCTTAATGGTTGTTCTGCAGCTCCTTATTCCGTGGCTGATATCCAGACTGTGTTACGTTGTGGCATATGTGATTGCTGTCGGCCGTTCCATCGAACTGATTGTTCGGGCGATTTTTTCACCGATAGGAGTTGCAAATCTGTTTGAAGATGGAACCCGCAGTTCCGGTTTTCGATACTTGAAGAAATTTGCAGCCTGTGCCCTGCAGCTTGGTGCGATTGCCGTTATCTTATATGCAGCAAATGCATTGTGTAATTCCCTGATCAGTTCCCTTAGTGACGGATATATGACCATTACGAAGGACAATATTCTGGATGTTCTGGGGAGTACGGCACTTTGGAGCATGAGTGCGATCCAGCTGGCCGTAATCGGAATTACTTTAAAGGCACAAAGCATTTGCAACGATATTCTTGGTGTTTAATGGGAGGCGTTTATGATAGAAATTCAGGTTCCAAAGGATATTACAACTTATAAAACCAAAACCGTAGGTCCTTTGACGATGCGGCAGCTGGTTATATTGATGCTTGTCATTGCGATGGACTTTTTATTATATACAGCTGTACTAAAAGATAGAAATCTGAGTGCAGAAGCTATTATGTATATAGCAGCACTGATCGATACGCCTGTCTTTGCTTTTATGTTTGAGATATACGGGATGCCTATGGAAAAATTCATCCTGATTTTCCTGTTGTGTAATGTCCTTGCACCGGGCAGGAGGATATACACTGGTTCTTTGCGGAAAGAAGCTGATGTACCAATATCACAAAAGAAGGAAAAACAGATCCGAAAATTACGTAAAAAAATGATCCGGGAATCAAGGAAAAAAGAAATTTTGAAGGTTTATAAGTAACATGCATATGTTTCTTATAAAAACGGATTGGCAAAAGGAGAAGTAACATGTACTTTCGAAAAAGTAGCAGAGATACGAAAAAGGAAATAAGATCTACACCCCAAAATAGAAAGAATAAAGCAAAAGGGCATAGCAGAAAAAAAGAACTGCTGAAATGGAAAGTGCCGCAGACGGTTCAGGATACCATTCCATATTTATACGTATATCAAAACGGGATCATGGAGCTTACGCCTGGTGTGTTTTCAAAAGCGTATATTCTTGGTGATACCAATTTCAAAATCAGTTCCAGGCAAGGCCAGGAAAAGATCTTTCAGGACTATTCCAGAATGCTTTCTACATTTGGCGATACGGTAAAAGTAGAAATCACTATCTGGAATAAAAACATGGATCTGGCAGAGTTTCAAAAACAGGTACTTATGCCAATGATGAATGATACGCTGAACGAGTACCGGGAAGAGTATAATCAGATGTTAATTGAAAAAATGTCCGGTGCAAATAATAACCTGGAAAAGGTTAAAGTTATGACCCTGACAATAGAAGAAGGATCCATTCAGGAAGCAATCACGACATTTCTGCGGCTGGATACGGAAGCAATAAAAATGATAACAAGCCTTACCGGTGAGAATACCAAAGCAATGACATCGATGGAACGGCTTTGTATGCTGTACGATATATATAATCCTGGTTCCACGCAGAAATTTTTACAGAAAATACAATATCAGGGAGAATGGCAGGATAGCATTACCCTGCAGTCTATTCACCAGCTGGGACTCACAACAAAAGATGTAATCGGACCGGATAGTTTCACATTTAAAGCCGATAAAGTGCTCCTGGGAGCAAAAACTTTTGCACGAACATACTATGTTTCTATGATTCCAACATGGCTTCGCGGGGATGCTTTTACGGATCTTTCGGAACTTCCATGCAATATGTTGGTAAGCGTCCATTATCGTACCCTGCCACAGGATATAGGATCTAAACTGATCAAATCCTATCGTGTAAATATCAACTCCAATGTGGCTGATGCAGAAAAGAGTGCAAGTCGTGCAGGTTACAGCATGGATCTGATTTCCCAGGAACTGTTGGATTCCCGAACAGAAGTAAAAAATCTGACCAATGATATTACGAAGAGAAATCAGAAGATTGTCATGGCATCTATTGTACTTACGGTATTTACTTCATCTGAAAAAGAACTGGAAAAGATGGATAAGCAGATCTCCATGATAGCCAATAAGCACCAGATGCAGATCCGGGTGCTTTCTCTTCAGCAGGAATATGGTCTGGCCACGGCGCTTCCTGTCGGAATGAATAAAATTGCTGTGGAACGTCTGATGACTACCGAAACAGCTGCCATGCTGATTCCATTCAGCGTAAAAGAATTAAATCACAAACACGGTATGTATTATGGATTAAATGCAGAATCTTATGGTATGATACGCTACGATCGTACAAAGGGACAAAATTACAATGGTGTGATTCTTGGAATGCCCGGATCCGGTAAATCTTTTGCTACGAAAAGAGAGATCATCAATGTAATTTTAAACACTACAGATGAAGTATATATTATTGATCCGGAGCGCGAATATCTTCCTCTGGCAGAAAAGCTTGGCGGTGAGGTGATCCGGATAGCAAATGGTTCGGATATTTATCTGAATCCGTTCGACATGGACATTGAGTATGCCGATGATGGCGATCCTGTAAAGATGAAAGCGGATTATATTACAACGATTGTAGATATTGCAATTGGTGGACGTTACGGGATTTCCCCCAGCGAACGTTCCTTGATTGACCGGGTGGTATTTGAAATCTATGAGCCATACCTGCGACATCTGCATAAAACCGGAAAAACCATTGATCTGGAGCATATGCCAACCATGCAGGAATTTTATGAGAAAATGTTGGAGCAGGTTGCTCCGGAGGCACAGAACATCGCCCTGGCCATGGAACGATATGTCAAAGGCTCCCATGACATCTTTGCACATAAGACAAATGTAAATACGGATAACAGATTTGTGATCTATGATATCAAGGATATTGGCTCCGGTCTGAAGGAACTGGGTTTGCAGATCTGTCTGAATTCTATCTGGAATAAGATGATTGAAAACCGGAAAAAGGGGAAACGTACATGGCTATATATTGACGAGTTTTATTTGCTGCTTAAAAAGGATACTTCGGCTGATTTCTTGCAGGAAATCTGGAAGAGGGCACGAAAATGGAATGGAATACCAACAGGAATTACACAGAACGTAGAGGATCTTTTAAAATCTGAGGCAGGAAGGACGATATTAAATAACTGTGGATTTGTTATGCTGCTAAACCAGGCCCCAATGAATCTGATACAGCTTTCAAATATTTATAATATTTCACCGGAAGAACAGAAGTATATCAACAACGGTCCCTCTGGCCAGGGACTGATCTGGATGACCGGTGGCCAGGGAAGCGAAAGTGGGGGCACGGTGATTCCATTTATTGATCAGTTTCCGCAGGACACAAAACTGTATAAAATGATGACAACAAAACCATCCGATGATCGTATCCGAAACAATCAGAAAAGCAGTACCGCGTATCATCATATAGATGGAAATGAACGCGAATACCATAAATAAAAAATTTGAATCGCCAGAGATTGCTAAATGTAATTTCTGGCGATTTTGTCATACTATATGTCCATATTTGAATTGCCTGTTTCATTTTCATTAGATAAACATCCGGTTGTAGCAAGTCGATTTAGTGGTTATAATAAAAGAAAAATACATACAAAAAATCAAGAAGGGGCAATGAAAAAAGCTCCCTCCTTTCATTGTTATGAGGAAATGAAGATGTGTGGCAGATATTATATTGATTCAGATATGGCAGATGAAATACAGCAGGTGGTCAGGGAAGTAGACCAACGGATCCGCAAAGCCCAGTTTACCGGGGATATCCATCCAACGGAGAGCGCGCCGGTTATAGAAAAGTTTGAAAACGGTTTGAAACTTCATATGTGCAAATGGGGTTATCCGTTATCCAGGGGAAAGAATCTTGTTATTAATGCACGGGCAGAATCCGTGATGGATAAGGCTTCTTTTCGAAATGGCATATTATATCATCGTGTTCTGATCCCTGCCAGTGGCTTTTATGAATGGAACCGGTTAAAAGAGAAAAATACATTTACCAGGCCAGACGCACCGGTATTATATATGGCCGGGTTTTGTGACTGGTTTGAGAATGAACGAAGATTCGTGATTTTAACAACAAAAGCTAATGCTTCTATGGAAAAAGTACATGAACGGATGCCGTTAATTCTGGAAAAAGAACAGATTGTGGACTGGTTTCAGAATGAAAAGATGGAAAAACTGCTGCAATACACGCCGATTATGTTGAAACGCGAGGCAGAGTATGAGCAGCAAAGTCTGTTCTTATAGTAGGAACAAAGGAGAAAAATAATGCATATATACGTGGATGCGGATGCTTGTCCGGTGATCGCTATCATCGAAAACAAGGCACAAAAATATAACGTTGCTGTGACATTGTTATGTGACACGAATCATGTGTTGACCTCTGCCTACAGCGAAGTTGTGGTTGTAGGTGCAGGAGCAGACGCAGTGGATTATAAGTTGATCAACATATGCCAGAAAGGCGACGTTGTTGTATCACAGGATTATGGTGTGGCAGCAATGGCACTGGGAAAGGGAGCTTATGCGATCCACCAATCCGGAAAATGGTATACGAATGATAACATCGACCGGATGCTTATGGAACGGCATCTGAATAAAAAGGCCCGGAGGAGTTCAAACAAAGCCCATTTAAAAGGTCCGAAAAAAAGGACAAAAGAAGACGATGAAAGATTCGCAGAATCGTTCGAAAGACTGATACAGATGGCACTGGCAGCAAGCTGATTCTTTCATGTCTCTTTTTTACAAAAATTGGAAGTGCAATCCAAATTGACAGAACATACGTTCTATGATAGAATGACAAAAAACAGGATACAGAATAAGAGGGATTGTATGGCTATTCCATTGCAAAAAAGAGAGTATTTTGAATGTAAGTATTCCAACCAGCTGCAGCCGGTATCCTGTATTGCTTCTTTTTCCAATCAGGGCGGTGTGCGGCCTCAGTATATCCAGGTTACAGATACCGAAGGCTGTAAGCTGGTCTATCAGATTATAAAGGTGCACCGTGTGCAGGATCATAAAAACAGTGATATTACGTTTCTGTGCGACATTATGGAGCATGACAGGGTAAGAATGATCGAATTGTTTTTCCAGCGGAAAATCGATCAGTGGTTTATCAAGGTAAGATAAAGAAGGTGAGAAAATGACAGACATACACAACAGCCATAAAAAAGATGGAAGAATCTATGCAGCTATTGATTTGAAATCTTTTTACGCATCCGTAGAATGTCATGAAAGAATGCTGGATCCGCTGGAGACCAATCTTGTAGTAGCGGATCTTAGCCGGACAGAAAAAACAATTTGTCTGGCAGTTTCACCATCACTGAAGGCATATGGGATTTCCGGGCGGGCAAGGCTTTTTGAGGTCGTGCAGCGGGTAAAAGAAGTAAATACAGAACGTTTGTATAAGGCTCCTCACAGGAAATTTACTGCTGCCTCATATGATAAGAGAGAATTAGAAAACCATCCGGAATACAAACTGGAATATATTGTAGCACCTCCGCGTATGTCGCTGTATGTGGAATACAGTACCAGGATTTATAATGTGTATTTAAAATATATCGCTCCGGAGGACATTCATGTTTACAGTATTGATGAGGTTATGATAGATCTTACATCTTATCTGGATATTTATCACGTATCTCCGGAGCAGCTGGTCAAAAAAATGGTGCAGGATATCTATGTAAATACCGGGATCACGGCGACAGCAGGTGTCGGTACGAATCTGTATCTGTGTAAAGTTGCCATGGATATTGTAGCAAAGCATGTGGAGCCGGATGAGGACGGTGTTCGGATTGCCAAACTGGATGAAATATCTTACCGGAAACTTCTGTGGAGTCATACACCGATCACAGATTTCTGGAGAGTCGGACGAGGGTATGCAAAAAAACTCGCACAGTATGGGTTGTATACGATGGGAGATATCGCACGCTGTTCCCTGGGAGATGAACGCAACTATCATAACGAGGATCTGTTATATCGATTATTTGGCATTAATGCAGAATTGCTGATTGATCATGCCTGGGGCTGGGAGCCATGCACGATTGCAGATGTAAAAGGGTACAGGCCAGAAACAAAAAGCATCTGCTCTGGCCAGGTACTGCATTGTCCTTATGAAGCACAAAAAGCACGTATTGTTATGCGTGAGATGGCAGATGCGTTATCACTGGAATTGGTAAGTAAAGGGCTTGTCACAGATCAGCTGGTTGTTACGATTGGATATGACAGAAAAAATCTGGAATCACAACAAATCACATATACGGGGAAAATCACGACAAACCGATATGGAAAGAAAGTTCCGGAACATGCCAATGGTACGGTGAATCTGGAACGAAAAACATCATCTTCTCATTTGTTAATACAGGCTGCAGAAGAACTGTATGATCGCATCGTAGACCGGAATCTTTTGATACGAAGATTGAATATATCCGCAAATCATCTGGTAGATGAGGGTCAGGCAGAAAAAGAAATCATCTATGAACAGTATGACCTGTTTACAGATTATCAGGCACTGGAGAAAAAGGAGAGAGAAGAAAATGACGCATTGGCAAAAGAGCGGAAACTGCAGGTAGCCATGCTTGAGATCAAGAATCGTTTTGGCAAAAATGCCGTATTAAAAGGAACCAGTTTTCAGGAAGGCGCAACGGGCCGGGAACGGAACGAAGAGATCGGCGGACATAAAGCATAAAGGAGCAGGGATATGGAATCATATGAAGATATCTTGTATCTGGAACATCATGTATCGAAAAAGCATCCACAGATGTCCATATATAACCGGGCAGCACAGTTTGCACCATTTGCAGCATTATCCGGGCATGGAGAAGCTATTGCAGAGACTGCCCGTCTGACGGAAGGGAAAATAGAACTGGATGATTATGAGAAGTTGAAATTAGATGAAAAAGTGTATATCCTCCAGGAACGAATTGCCGAAGTACCAGAAGTATGTATCACCTATTTTCGGCCTGATACAAAAAAGAATGGTGGAGCATACCTTACTATCAGCCAGGGTCTGAAAAAGATCTGCCCGCAGGAGCGTCTGCTGGTGATGGCAGATGATACCAAAATAAGGATGGAAGATATTTTTGAGCTGTCGTTTAAGTTTTACTGATAAATACTATTGCTTTATACAAAAAATATGAATTGACCGAGCTGAAAGAGAAGGATGCTTGTTGCCCGAAAGACAAGAAGATGGAAGTAGAAGAAAACAAAAAATAATTTTTTATATGAAAGGCTGGTTGCAGAATGTCAAAACAAAATATTTATGATAATGATTTATTTTACGAAAACTTCGAGAAAATACGTAGCAAAGAAATCAATTTTAATGATATTATTGAGACACCAATAATATTAGGAATGATACCTGAACTATATAAAAAGAAAGTATTAGATATTGGATGTGGTATGGGGCAACATGCACTTCAATATTCAAAGAAAGGGGCGTTATCCGTTCTTGGAATTGATATATCGGAAAAAATGTTAGCATATGCAAGAAAAAATAATGCTGCCTCTAATATTGAATACAGAAGACTGGCTTTTGAAGAATTGGATGATTTAGAGGAAAAGTTTGATGTTATTACAAGTTCATTGGCTTTTGATTATGTAGAAAATTTTGAAAGGCTTATGAAACAGATTTATAGTCACTTGAATGAAAATGGCAAATGTGTTTTTTCGATGTCACACCCAATAAGTACAGCATATGATGGGACTTTTGACAGATATACCAGAACAGAAACTGGAGAAAGATTATATGCTAATCTACGAAATTACGGAATAGAGGGTAAGCGTGTTATTCATTGGGTAGTAGATGAATATGAACTTTATCATAGAACGATTTCAACATTAATAAATGATATTGTTTCTGCTGGATTTATTATTGAGGAATGTCAGGAATCAAAAGTACCAGAATCAATTAGAGAAAAGCGAGCAGATATGTTTGGAGGAGTTATTCATCAGCCAGACTTTATTTTTTTTAGGTGTGGAAAGAAAAATTAATATTTTATCTATGTAAAGAACCCGACAAATTCAAGTTTACAGAATTGAATCAAAAGAGCTCGAAGGAGCTCTTTTTCCTTTTTTATAATAGTATCATTAT